>OHWT01000067.1_pt1 | contig 21825 bp, 18 predicted proteins | sample 1579791 | NCBI WGS metagenome assembly OHWT01 (sample SAMEA3882512, study PRJEB24775) | human gut metagenome | biome: human-associated habitat; feature: intestine environment; material: feces | place: Netherlands | collected 2009/2010
GAGCCACTGGCAGATGAAATGGTTTACTTTAATTAAGCGAGGAAATTTGAATGTACTTGATCGTAGGTTTGGGAAATCCCGGAAGGCAGTATGAAGCGACACGCCACAACATGGGATTTGATGTGATTGACAAACTGGTAGAAGAATACCAGATCCCACAGGGCGGTGTGAAGTTTAATGCCATGTACGGCAAGGGGATCATCGGAGGGCAGCCTGCTCTCCTGATGAAACCTCTGTCCTATATGAATCTCAGCGGAGGTCCGGTCCGGGAGATGGCAAACTACTTCAAAATTGACCCGGAAACAGAGATGATCGTGATCTATGATGACATCGATCTGGATCCGGGCCAGCTTCGTATCCGCAAGAAGGGAAGTGCCGGAGGGCATAATGGAATCAAAAATATCATTCAGGAGCTCGGTACACAGAAATTTGTGCGTATCAAAGTCGGTGTAGGTGCCAAGCCGCAGGGCTGGGATCTTGCGGATTATGTTCTTGGAAGATTTGGAAGTGAAGACCGCAAACTCGTTGATGAGGCGCAGGACCGTGCATGTAAGGCTGTGGATATCATAATCTCACAGGGGGCAGATGCAGCCATGAATGAATATAACAAGAAAACGGGGAATGTATGAAAACATTTTTGCATCCTCTGCAAAATCTTGCAGAGATGGAAGCAATTTATACAAAAGCAAAAAGTAATCGTGGAATACTGGAGATAAGTGGTTGTATGGAGTCCCAGAAAGCTCATTTAATATATGGGCTTTCCGGGCTTTTTACATCTCACCTGATTTTGGCAGAAGATGAGAAAGCTGCGAAGGAACTGTACGAGGATTATCGTTTTTATGATAAGAATGTATATTACTATCCGGCGAAAGATCTGCTCTTTTTTCAGGCAGATATTCATGGAAACCTTCTGCTCCGCCAGAGAATGCGTGTGATCAAAGCTCTGCTGGAACAGAAAGAAAACATCACTGTTGTCACGAGTATAGACGGATGTATGGATTATCTTCAGCCGCTTGACAAAATAGAAAAACAGCTGATCCATTTTCGAAATGACAGTACGCTGGATATGGATAAACTCAAAGATGCGCTTGTGCATATGGGTTATGAGCGTGTAGGTCAGGTGGAAATGCCGGGACAGTTTTCTGTGCGCGGTGGTATAGTAGATATTTATTCCCTTACAGAAGAGAATCCATGGAGAATTGAGCTGTGGGGAGATGAAGTGGATTCTATCCGAAGCTTTGACGCAGAGAGTCAGCGCTCTCTGGAAAATCTGGATGAGATTGCCATTTATCCGGCTGTGGAGTGGAATAACGGCAAAAAGATGGTATCTTTTGTGGATTATTTTCCCAAGGAAAAAATGCTTCTGTTTCTGGACGAACCCAACCGTATTCTGGAAAACGGACTGGGCGTAGAGGAAGAGTATGCCGCCAGCCGCACACATCGTGAAGAAAAAGGGGAAAAGAACCTTCCGGTTCAGTGGCTTTGTGAATTTTCCAAGGTTCAGAAAGAGCTGAATAAACTTCGTGCAGTGTCGTTGTCGGCATTGGAGCCAAGAGGCGTGGAGTGGAATTTTGCCCCGGAGAAATATAATCTGACGGTGCAGAGCGTAACTTCTTATAACAGCAGCTTTGAGCTTCTGGTGGAGGATCTGAGAAAGTATAAGAAAAAAGGCTACCAGATTGCCTTGCTTTCCGGTTCCAGGACAAGGGCGGAGCGTCTGGCAAAGGATTTGCAGGAGCATGAGCTGAATGCTTTTTACGGTTCTGATTATGACCGCGTGATTAATCCAGGGGAAATTATGGTCCTCTATGGACACGCCCGGAAAGGCTTTGAGTATCCGCTGATCAAATTTGCGGTGATCACAGAGTCCGATATTTTCGGCCAGGAGCAGAAAAAAAAGAAAAAGAAAAAAGTCTACAACGGCAAGCGGATCCAGGATTTTGCAGAGCTGTCTATTGGGGATTATGTGGTCCATGAAAAGCATGGACTGGGAATTTACCGTGGAATTGAGAAAGTTGAAGTAGATAAGGTCTTAAAAGACTATATCAAGATTGAATACCGTGACGGAAGCAATCTATATATTCTGGCGACGCAGCTGGATGCGCTGCAGAAATATTCTGGCGCAGATACAGCCAAGGCGCCGAAGCTAAACAAGCTGGGAACCCAGGAGTGGAATCGCACGAAGTCCAAGGTAAAGGGCGCTGTCAAAAATATCGCCAAAGAGCTGGTGGAGCTTTACGCTGTGCGTCAGGAAAAAGAAGGTTATGTGTGCGGCCCGGATACAGTGTGGCAAAAGGAATTTGAGGAAATGTTCCCATATGAGGAGACAGAGGATCAGCTGAACGCCATCGAGGATACCAAGCGGGATATGGAGAGCACCAAGATCATGGATCGTCTGGTGTGCGGAGATGTTGGATATGGTAAGACAGAGGTTGCTCTTCGCGCAGCTTTTAAAGAGGTGCAGGAGAGCCGGCAGGTTGTTTACCTTGCACCAACTACCATTTTGGCGCAGCAGGTGTACAACACCTTTGTCCAGAGAATGAAGGAGTTTCCGGTGCGCGTGGATCTGCTTTGCCGATTCCGTACACCTGCCCAGCAGAAAAAAACTTTGCAGGATCTGAAAAAAGGACAGGTAGACGTTGTGATCGGTACTCACAGAGTTCTTTCCAAGGATGTGGAGTATAAGAATCTGGGGCTTCTGATCGTTGACGAGGAACAGCGTTTCGGCGTTACTCACAAGGAGAAAATCAAGCAGCTGAAAAAGGATATTGATGTTCTGACTCTGACTGCGACACCCATTCCACGAACCCTTCATATGAGTATGATCGGAATCCGTGACATGAGTGTGCTGGAGGAGCCGCCTATGGATCGTATGCCGATCCAGACTTATGTGATGGAGTATGATGAGGAGACTGTCAGGGAAGCTATCGGAAGAGAACTGCGAAGAGGCGGCCAGGTTTATTATGTTTATAACCGGGTTACAGATATTGATGAGGTTGCCCTGCGGATTTCCAAGCTGGTGCCGGACGCAAGGGTGGATTTTGCCCATGGACAGATGAGCGAGAGAGAACTGGAACGGGTTATGTATGATTTTATCAATGGGGACATTGATGTGCTGGTTTCCACTACTATTATCGAGACAGGACTGGATATTTCCAATGTAAATACCATGATCATCCATGATTCTGACAAGTACGGACTTTCCCAGCTTTATCAGCTGCGAGGCAGGATCGGACGTTCCAACAGGACGGCGTATGCGTTTCTGATGTACCGAAGGAACACCATGCTTCGGGAGGTGGCGGAAAAACGACTTTCTGCTATCCGTGAGTTTACAGATCTGGGAAGTGGATTCAAGATCGCCATGCGTGACCTGGAGCTTCGAGGGGCTGGAAATCTGCTGGGAGCACAGCAGCATGGGCATATGAACGCAGTGGGCTATGATCTTTACTGTAAAATGCTTAGCGAGGCGGTCAAGGAGGCAAAGGGTATTCATACCATGGAAGACTTCGAGACTACCATTGATCTGAATATGGATGCTTTTATCCCGGACACCTACATCAGCAATGAGTTCCAGAAGCTGGATATTTATAAGCGCATTGCAGGGATTGAGTCCCAGCAGGAGTATGATGATATGCTGGAAGAGCTGATCGACCGGTTTGGGGAGCCGCCGAAAGCAGTGCTGAATCTGCTGGCTATTGCAAGACTGAAGGCACTGGCACATCGGGGCTACATTACGGAAATCAAGCAGATGCAGCGTGAGATCAGGATCACCCTTTACGAAAATGCACATCTGAACCCGGAAGGAATTCCGCCGCTGGTTGCCAAGTACCGCAGACAGCTGCAGTTTAAACCGGATAAAGAACCGAAGTTCCTGTTTGCACCGGTGGGGGATATTGTGCAGGCGCTGACGGTGTTTGCAAAGGAACTGATGGAATTGGTGGAAGAGGAAGGAAAGAGCGAAAAGTAGTAGACGGCTGGGCTGTTGAATGCTTTCGGATATTTTGATTTAAAGTAGGTTTTGGGTGGGGAAGATCCGATGGAAATTCGCGAAAATTGTGTGAATTCTATCAGATTTTCCCCTTTCTACTTGCCCTCATGGGAAAAAAGTTTTATACTCTTATTAGCGTGTCCGCATTGGGAAATCATGTCGGCTGTGCGTGGTGACTAAGCGGCACATCAGTGAAAGGGTAATTGGTGATCAATATGAAGAAAATCGTGAAGAACACAACCGTAGTGGCATTAAGTGGCGTAATGGCAATTGGAATGCTTTCCGGATGTGGAAGTAAGTCTATAGATGGAGAGAAAACCGTTGCGACTGTAGATGGCACAGACATTCCTATGGGTGTTGTAAGTCTGTATGCACGTGAGTCACAGGCACAGACGGTTGCCATGTATAAGAGCTTCATGGGAAGTGCAGGAAATATCTGGAGCCAGGTAGTAGATGAGGATGCTGGTACGACATACGGCGAGCAGGCTGTAGGACAGTTTCTGGAGCAGGTTGAGCTGATGTACATCATGAAGGAGAAGGCAGCTGATTACGGTGTTGAGGTTACTTCTGATGATGAGACCGCTATTGCTGACGCTGCAGCGCAGTTTATGCAGGACAATGATGAGGACACTTTGAAGGAGCTTGCTGTTTCCGAAGACCAGGTTAAGACTCTTCTGGAGCTTGAGACTTATCGTCAGAGAATTTACGATCCGATCCGCAACGAGGCTGAGGTTAACATAACGGATGAGGAGGCACAGCAGTCTTCTTTCAGCTATGTAAGTATTTCCCTCAGTGGAGATGACCTTACAGATGATGATATTGCTACCCGCAAGGAGCAGGCACAGGAGATCCTGGATAAGATGAAAGAGGATCCGACAGCAGACATGGGCGAGACAGCCAAGGCTGTTGATGATACTTACAGCGGACTGACCGGAACTATTTTCACAAATGACAGTGATGATGAGGATATTTCCAATTCTTATGATGACGCTGTTGTAGAAGCGCTGAGAACTCTGAAGGATGGAGAGGTTTACGACGAGCTGGTTGAGACTGATAGCAGCGTATATGTACTTCGGATGGACAAAGTAAATGACGAGGATGCAACCGCTTCCAAGAAAGAGTCCCTTGAGAACACCAAGCGCAGCGAATACTATTCCGAGACAACTCAGAAATGGCTGGATGATGCTGATATTACTGTAAATGATAAGGTGCTTTCTACTTTGACAATTACAGATGAGCATAGCTTTACAATTAAGGAGACTACAGCGGATACAAGTGAAGATGCAGCAGCTGATACAACAGATGCTACCGAGGATACTACTTCTGAGGATGCCGAGGCAGCAGATGAGGACGAGGATGCTGATACTGCTGAGACAGATGCTGCAAAGAGCGACAGCGCAGAGGAAGCTGATACCACAGACAGCGCTGACAGTACAGACGAGACTGCAGAAGAGGACAGTGCAGACAGCAAGGCCGAGGACAGCAGCGAGAGCGCTGATTCTGAGGAGAACGCAGAGGATACTGCAGAAGAGACAACTGAGGAGAACTAAAAGTGAGATAAAGATCGAAACTTGTTGTATCGTATGTATTGCAAAATGTTTTCTGAAAGAATTGAGATTATATAAAGTGGAGAAAATGATAAAAGAGCCTGCCTGAGGTGATTCGGGCGGGCCCTTTGTCTATACAAAGTAAAATACTTATGAAAAAAGCTTTTCGCTACAAAGTAAGGTTTCAGAAAATGCAGGTACAGCAGATTGAACATGTGGATAACAATTACACAGGGGGACAACATGAAAAAGATACTTCTTATTGCAACCGGGGGAACCATTGCTTCCAAATATACAGCAGAGGGGCTGGCACCGCAGATTTCCGCAGATGAGCTGTTGGAATATATTCCTGAAGCCCGGGAATTCTGCACCATTGATACCGTTCAGCCTTTTGCCCTGGACAGTACCAATGTGTGTGCAGACCATTGGCTGAAGCTGGCCAGACTGATCGAATCCAAATATGAATTTTATGATGGCTTTGTGCTTTGCCATGGAACGGACACTATGGCATATACGGCTGCTGCTTTGTCTTATCTGATCCAGAATAACCGCAGACCTATCGTGATTACCGGTGCCCAGAAACCTATTGACCTGGCAATTACAGATGCACGTTCCAATCTTCTGGACAGTCTCCGCTTTGCCTCTCACGACCGCGCTCATGGAATTTCCATTGTGTTTGGGGGAAAAGTGATCGCAGGAACCAGAGCAAAGAAGGAATTTTCCAAAAGTTACAATGCCTTTTCCAGTATTAATTATCCGGATATTGCATCCATTCACGATCAGAAGATTATTTTTTATATTGATGACAAAGACCAGTCCACCAAGCCACTGGTGTTTTATCATGAGATGAATCAAAAGATTTTTCTGCTCAAATTGATTCCGGGGATTGACGGGAAAGTATTGGATGCTCTTTTTCCCTCTTATTCCGGACTGATCATTGAATCCTTCGGCGTAGGCGGTCTGCCTCATTACGAAAATGATAATTTTATAGATGCGATCGCGCATTGGATTGAAGCTGGCAAGCCTGTGTGCATGGCGACCCAGGTTACCCATGAGGGAAGCGACATGGAAGTTTATCAGGTTGGAAAGGTCATCAAGGAACGGTTCCCGGTGCTGGAGTCTTATGATATGACGCTGGAGGCGTCTGTGACGAAAATGATGTGGGCGCTGGGACAGACACGGGATATGGAGAAGTTTAAGGAGTTATTTTATACGACCATTAATCATGATTTATTGTTTCTGTAAGTAAGTCTTGAAATTTTCTGGAGTGTTAAGCTAAAATAAAAAAGCTGAAATCATGGAACTAATAATACTTTCAGAGAACCTTTATGGATAGAGCGCAAGGCAACTGGCTCAAGTTCATATCAGAGATGGAACATCAGTTTTTAAAACATATTTTCTGAAATACTGGAGGACATATATAAATGAACAAAAAAGAAATTTCTGAAATCAAGAAACAGCTGACACCAGCCAATTGCAACATTACCAGAATTTGTGGATGCTATGTGGATGCTGAAAAGAATAAAAAAACAGAACTGAAAGAAGCGTTCCTTTCCCTCTCCGAGGAAGAAATGTTCAAATATTTTGAAATATTCAAGAAAACCCTTTCTGGTACTCTTGGAAAGAACCTGATGAATATGGAATTCCCTCTGGCAGAGGAAAAAGAGGGTGGCAAACACGAATTCCTCATGAAGCTCCGCGCCAGTAAACTGAAGGATGACGCTTTAATTGAGAGCTTTTATGACAAAATTATCGAAAATTACGATTATCCGGAAAATTACTACATAATCCTGGTACACGCTGTGTACGATATCCCGGGAAGAACTTCAGATGGAATCGATATGGATGATGCTTCTGAAGAGATTTATGAGCACCTTCTTTGCAGTATCTGTCCGGTGAAGCTGTCTAAGGCAGGTCTTTGCTACAATGCGGAGGCAAATCTGATCCAGGACCGTATCCGTGACTGGATCGTGGAAATGCCAGAGAACGGCTTCCTTTTCCCGTTATTTAATGACAGAAGCACAGACATCCACGGCATGCTCTACTATTCTAAGAATGCAGAGCAGCTTCACGATATTTTTGTGGATGAAGTGTTTGGCTGTACTGCTCCGCTTTCCGCAGGCGGACAGCGTGATTCCTTCAATATGCTTGTAGAGGAAACCCTTGGGGACGACTGTCAGTATGACACCGTTATAGGAATCCATGAGAAGTTGAATGAGATCATCGAAGCCCAGAAAGATTCTCCAGACCCGGTTGTGCTCACCCAGTCTGAGGTGAAACGTCTCTTTGAGGACTGTGGTGTAGAAGACGAAAAACTGGAAACCTTTGATAACCAGTATGAGGCTGTTGCTGGGGAAAAAGCCACCATGGTAGCGTCCAACATCACCAACACTCGTAAGTTCGAGATCAAAACGCCGGATGTAGTGATCCATGTTGAACCAGATAAAGTGGAACTGGTGGAGACCAGGATCATTGACGGCCGCAAGTGTCTGGTGATTCCTATGGAAGACGTAGAGATCAACGGAATCCGTGTGCGGATGGGTGGGGAGAACGGTGAGGAATCCGAGGAAGAGTTTGAGTAATATTCTTGGTTGTGATAAAATTTTTTTGCCGGATATGAAGTATAAAAGGCTTGTTGTAAAAGAAATAGTTGTAAAACAAATAGTTTTAAAACAGGAAGGATGCAATTCTTGGCGAGTTGCATCCTTCCTGTTTTTGCCTGGATGAGGGTTTCACAATTTGGGAATGTAAATTGTGGGAATGATTTTGGGGCGTAGTCTGGAATTAAGAATATCAGAAGTAAAACCTAAACAATTCTACAATTGTAGAAAAAAGTGATTGACATTTAACTTCTACAGATGTAGTATATAACCAACTTCTACAAAAGTAGAAAATGAAAGGGGATTTTACCATGAAAATAAAAATGGTTAAAATGATAGCACTTATGGCGGCGGTGACATTAAGTGGTTGTTCAGCTGGAACTTTAGAAAATACCGGAAATTCCGCCTCTAATTCTGCTGCAAATATGGTATCTTCAAATAAAAAGGCTTCTTCATCCACGAAGGGATCAAATACTGCAAGTTCCACTGGTACGGCAAGTAATACTACAAGTGGTGCAGCAGGTAATACCGCAAATAGCACAGCAAGTAATACCACAGCTGGCACAGCAGGTAATGCCACAGCTGGCGCAGCAGGTAATACCACAGCTGGCACAGCAGGTAATACCACAGCTAGTACAGCAGGTAATGCCACAGCTGGTACGACAAGTAATACCACAACTGCCCCAACAGATGATGCATCCGATATTCTTTCCACCACAACAATCACCCTGTATGATAGTGATGGAAATACAGTTTCTGTGGAAAGAACAATTTACAAAAATTATGACTGCGAATATGTAGATGCTGATGGTATGGAATACAGCACCGATGATGATGTCTATTTTACAGATGAAAATGGAAAGACCTATCAGTCCTTAAATGACAGTACCCATTATTTTGGTGCCGAGTTAGAGCAGCATGTATTACAGGATGCCAATGGAAACAGTGTGACAGTTACAGAAACAACTAATGGAGATTATTACTATATGGATGATAATGGCACTGGTTATATTGACAACGGCGACGGAAGCTGGAGTGATGAGAACGGCAATAGTTATACAGAATAAGAGGAGGGATGCGGCTGAAAGCTTTTTTCAAAAAGGTGTCAGGCTGTATACCATTCTCGGACTGTAGAAATGTGGTGTTTGGCTTTTTTAGTCAGACACCTTTTTTCGTATTAAAGACTGGCAAAAATCCTCAGTGGAATAAATCGCAGTGCTGTGTTAATATAGAAGAAAATTGTTATTGTTCATTGGTAACGCAAAATCGCAGAAAGGACGGCTGGCTTATGGGAATCTACCTGAATCCGGGGAATAATAAATTCAAAAGAGCGGTGAATTCGTATATTTACGTGGATAAAACAGGATTAATAAAATATACAAATAGTATTGTCGATACGCTGCAGTCCTGTGTATGTGTCAGCAGACCAAGGCGTTTTGGAAAGTCTATGGCAGCAGATATGCTTACGGCTTATTACAGTAAGGGCTGTGATTCCAGAGAACTCTTTTCCAGTTTGGAAATTGCCAAGGATGAAAACTTTGAGGAACATTTGAATAAATACGATACCATTTTTCTGAATATGCAGGAATTTTTGAGCAGAAGTTCAAATGTGAAGGAATTGTTGGAGAGAGTAGAAGGCAAAGTAATCCGCGAATTGAAGAAACAGTACCCTGATGTGGAATTATATGACGAAAATGATCTGGCGGAAACTATGCAGGATATTTTTGCAGAAAGTGAGTGCCCTTTTATAGTTATCATTGACGAGTGGGATTGTATTTTCCGGGAGTTCAAACATGATAAGGCTGCGCAGGAGATTTACCTTGATTTTCTGCGTGATCTGCTTAAGGATAAAGAATACATTTATCTTGCCTATATGACGGGAATTTTGCCAATAAAGAAATACGGAACCCACAGTGCACTGAATATGTTCGATGAATTTTCCATGATTGATCCAGGCCCATTGGCTGAATATGTAGGTTTTACAGAAAAAGAAGTAGAAGCACTTTGCCAGAAGTATCAGATGGATATTAATGAGATCAAAAACTGGTATGATGGTTATTCTTTCGAAGAAGTAGAATCTGTATACAGCCCGAAGTCGGTTGTGAGCTGCATGCGCCTAGGAAAACTGGGAAATTATTGGAATCAGACAGAGACTTTTGAGGCATTGCAGATTTATATTGATATGAATTTTGAAGGACTCCGGGATGATGTTCTGAGAATGATTGCAGGAGAAGCAGTACCAGTAAATACAGGAATTTTTACCAACGATATGATAACTTTCAGAATTAAAGATGATGTGTTGACATTGTTGATTCATTTGGGGTATCTGGGGTATCATTATGCAGAAAAGACTGTTTTCATTCCAAATAATGATATTCGCTTAAAATTTATCTGTGCATTTTTAGATATATATGTAAAAGCTAGTTTGAAAATACAATACAGAAAAGAGGAATCCATATGACTCTGGCACAACTTCGTTACGCGATTACGGTGGCAAATTCCAATTCCATGAATGAAGCTGCCCGGAATCTTTTTATATCACAGCCAAGCTTATCTTCGGCAATCCGTGAACTGGAGGAGGAAATCGGTATAGAACTTTTCCGCAGGACAAACCGTGGAATTTCCGTAACCCCTGAGGGAGAGGAATTCCTGGGCTATGCCCGCCAGGTGGTAGAGCAATACGAACTGATCGAATCCAAATACGTTTCCAAAGAACATACCAAGAAGAAATTCAGTGTTTCCATGCAGCACTACACCTTCGCAGTAAATGCCTTCGTGGAAATGGTGAAGCAGTTCGGAATGGACGAATACGAATTCGCCGTCCACGAAACCCGCACCTACGACATCATCACCGACGTAAAAGATTTCAAAAGCGAGATCGGCATCCTTTACCTGAACGACTTCAACCACAAAGTCCTGGAGAAACTTTTCCATGAGTTCAATCTGGAATTCCACCCAATCCTGGAATGCAGCATCTATGTCTACATGTGGAAAGGCCATCCCCTTGCTGACCGCGACCTGATCACCCTGGAAGACCTCCGCGAATACCCTTGCCTCTCCTTCGAGCAAGGCACCTACAACTCCTTCTACTTCGCCGAAGAAGTCCTGAGCACCTACGAATACAAACGCCTCATCAAAGCCAACGACCGTGCCACCCTCCTGAACCTAATGGTAGGTCTCAACGGCTACACTCTCTGCTCCGGAATCATCTGCGAAGAACTAAACGGCTCCGACTACTGCGCCGTGAAGCTAGACTCCGACGAGGTCATGACCATCGGCTACCTTGCAAGAAAAGGAACCACGATTAGCAAGTTAGGACAGAAGTACCTGGAAGAAATTGCCAAATACAAAGACAAAGCATTACGATAATCCACACACTTACATAAACTTCCATTTGGAACTAAAGCTGAACCTACCCCCCCCACTACACCCACCCCCCCACTTTCAGTTTGGGCGGAAACAGCGCAGCGCCTTCCCGCCCAAACGTCCGCTTCGCTCAACTGTTCACCAACCAGTACACAGCCAGTGGGGGAGGGATAAATCTAAGCGAGCCATTTAAGGAGCGCCCTTAGTGGCGGTGAGATCCATGACTTACGGAGACTTATGCGAGAGGGCTCTCCCGAGCGCATTAGTCGCAGTTAGTCATTAGCTCACCAGAACGTTGCGACGGCGAGCGTGATTTATCCCTCCCCCGCTGGCGTCCACTTTAGCTATAGCCTTACCCTATAACTAGCCCAAACTTTTAAGAATTAACACTTTTACTCCAATTGTGTTATAGTAACCATATCGACGATGAAACACCACTTAAAGGAAAGAGGAAAGACATGTCTTCAATATTAATCCAAGATGTGAGCAAAACCTTCGAAACCAAAGACGGTTCCGTACAAGCCCTGAAACACGTAAGCCTCTCCATTGAAACCGGAGACATCTACGGAATCATCGGAATGTCCGGTGCAGGAAAAAGTACCCTGGTACGATGTATGAACTTTCTGGAAGTACCATCCGAAGGAAAAGTATTAATAGACGGAAAATCCCTCAGCGAATTTTCCCCAAAAGAACTCCGCAAAGAGCGAGAGAAAATAGGAATGATTTTCCAGCATTTTAACCTGCTCATGCAGAAAAACGTACTGGAAAACGTCTGCTTCCCACTGTACATCCAGGGGAAGAAAAAAGCCGAAGCAAGAGCAAAAGCCCTGGAGCTTCTGGAAATCGTAGGACTGGCAGACAGAGCGAAAGCATATCCCGCACAGCTCTCCGGTGGACAGAAACAAAGAGTGGCAATCGCCAGAGCCCTGGCCTCCGATCCACAGATACTGCTCTGTGACGAAGCCACAAGCGCTCTGGATCCCCAGACCACATCCTCCATACTTGAACTTTTGCAGGACATCAACCAGAAATTCGGAATCACCATTGTGATCATTACCCACCAGATGTCAGTTGTCCGTGAGATTTGTACTCATGTGGCAATTATGAAAGACGGTGAAGTAAAAGAACAAGGCCTTGTAGAAGAAATCTTCAGCCACCCGAAATCACAGGTAGCCAAAGAACTGATTAGCAAGGATTCTGGAAACGACGTAGAAAGCAAAAAGCTTACCCAGTCAGAAATCCAGGACGGCGAAATCGTTCGAATCGTATTCTCTGAGAACTCCGCATTCGAACCAGTAATCGCAAACCTTATATTAACCTTCCACGAACCTGTAAACATTCTGAAGGCAAACACCAAAAACGTAGGCGGTGTAGCCAAAGGAGAAATGATCCTCCAGTTCATGAGTGACAGCACCAATGTACCGGAGATGAAGAAATTCCTTACAGAACGTGGACTTGAGATAGGGGAGGCGAACTGATTATGTGGACGAAACAAGTAACCGATATGATAATCGCAGGTGTAGGGGAAACATTATATATGACCCTGTTTTCCACCTTCTTCGGATATGTATTTGGAATGCCCCTTGGAATCCTGCTGAAAGTATCCGACAAAGAGGGTCTGCGGCCAAACGCAGTACTATATAAGATCCTGGATGTGATCGCAAATATTTTCCGAAGCATCCCATTCCTGATCCTGTTGATCCTGCTCATTCCATTCACCAGATTTCTGGTAGGAAAAAGCTATGGAACCACAGCCACTATCGTACCCCTTACCATTGCGGCAATCCCTTTTATCGGACGAATGGTAGAGTCTTCCTTAAATGAGGTAGACCCGGGAGTTATCGAGGCTGCAAGATCCATGGGAGCAAGCAACCTTCAGATCGTATTTAGGGTAATGCTGGTAGAAGCAAGAACATCCCTGATCTCAGGAGCTACCATTGTAACAGGAACTATCCTTGGTTACTCCGCAATGGCAGGAACCGTAGGAGGAGGCGGACTTGGAGACATTGCAGTCCGTTACGGATACAACCGCTGGCAGACGGACATCATGCTGGTGACAGTTATCCTTCTGGTAGTACTGGTACAGATTTTCCAGACAATTGGTATGTTCATAGCCAACAAGCTGGATAAAAGAAAATAAGCCACAGATTATTTTATAAGAAATGGTATCTGTGAGCAGTAACCAAAATCGATAATTGACAGGAGTTTTTAGTAGCCCCTGTTTATTATAAAAAATGATTGTAATGTAGAAACTAAATATATTTTTCAAAAAATAAGGAGGAACTTTATTATGAAAAAATTAATCGCAGCAGCACTCACAGGAGCATTAGTACTTGGAACCGTTGGAACATCCGTTGTTTTCGCAGCAGATGATGACAAAACCATTACAGTAGCAGCATCCGAGACACCACATTCCGAGATCCTTGAAGCAGCAAAACCGATCCTTGAGGAAGAGGGATACGACCTTGAGGTAACGGTATTTGATGATTATGTACAGCCAAACGAAGTTGTAGAGAGCGGCGATTTCGATGCAAACTACTTCCAGCACATTCCATATCTGAACAGCTTCAACGAGGAAAAAGGAACTCACCTTGTAAATGCAGGCGGAATCCACTACGAGCCCTTTGGAATTTATCCTGGAACAAAATCCAGCCTTGATGATATCGCAGATGGCGACACAATCGCAGTACCGAACGATACCACAAACGAGGCAAGAGCACTTCTTCTTCTCCAGGACAACGGAATTATCAAACTGAAAGACGGTGCAGGTCTTGAGGCAACTGTAAACGATATTGAGGAGAACCCATACAACGTAGAAATTGTTGAGCTTGCAGCTGAGCAGGTAGCGCGTGTTGCAGAAGAGACTTCTTACATTGTCCTTAACGGAAACTATGCACTTCAGGCTGGTTACTCTGTATCCAAAGATGCACTTGCATATGAGACCTCTGATTCCGAAGCTGCAAAAACATATGTAAACGTAATCGCAGTAAAAGAAGGAAATGAGAACAGCGACAAGATCAAAGCTCTTGTAGACGTATTAAAATCTGACGAGATCAAAGATTTTATCAACGAGAAATATGACGGAGCAGTTATCCCGTTCGAGGACAGCGATGACGCTGAGACAGGAGATGCTGAAGCAGCAGATGACGCTGACGAGACTGCAGCTGCAGAAGCTGACACAGCAGACGAGACAGCCGAGGAGACAGACGCTGAATAATCTGTAAAAATTAAACAGGGTTTTATTAAGAGAGTGATTATAAATCGGATTGAAATGCATTGGAAAAGATACATTTCAGTCCGATTTTTGCCTGTAAAAAAAGCAGTGTCCAATATATGGAACAGTACATAATTATGGAATAGGGTGACCTTCCGCCCTCTGTAAAAACAGTTGAAAAACCTTATAAAATCTGCTATTATAAAAACGAATTTTTTAGGTATCGAGGTGAGGCCAAGTGAAAAAAAACGAATGTGCGAACCGGTTTGTCTGCCTGTTTTTCAGTGTGGCAGTTGCGGTTTTGTGTGTGCTTTTTGCAGGCATGGAAGCGAAGAGCATTATGCATGTTTACGATCTGAAACCGGCCTCAGCTTCTTTGATTTCACCAGAGCTTTCCAGAAGCACCCAGACAAGTGCAGAAGAATTGACAGGACTTCGGCAGGTGTCTGTAAGGCTGGAGGCGGACCAGCGCCTTCGCCACAGGTCAGGCGTGGAAATTGTGGTGCTCATCATGCTGGCAGTTCTGCTGGCGAATACCGTATTTTATAAAGCAAAGAAACATCTGCTGACCAGAAATGATGCTGACGGCAGACGGTTTATCATCTGTTACATCCATCATCAGGACGGACAGAAGCACTGAAGATCATATACCATTGTTTCATATTGCTGATTGCTGCAATTGTTTTCATTATGAGTAAAGCATTGCAGTGGAGAGCAATTATTTTCCATGTAAACAAACGTATATGATTGGAGGTATGACACTATATGTTACTTAATATTTTTATAGGAGTAATGATTGTTGCAGCCATTGCTGTCGGTATCTGGATGGCATGGTTTGACAGTCATGGAGGAAAGAAATGATAGCACAGATTTTTGCAGTAGTAATTTTCCTGGCGATGTTCATTCTGATCATCACAGAAGTATGGGAAAGACATATTGTTACGCTGGGATGTGCGCTCCTTACATTGATTCTTGTATTTGGAATCTGTATGCACAGCCCCTCAGCAATTATTGAAACACTGAACATACATAGTATTTTTTCACCGGGATTCTGGCACACAGCAGGTGAAGCAAGCGAAGCTTCTGCTGGAATCAACTGGGAAACTATCGTGTTCATCGCTGGTATGATGATCATGGTAGAAGGCATGGCAAACTCCGGATTTTTCCGCTGGTTATGCATGAAGATCGCGAAACTGGTTAAATACCAGATTATCCCGATCTTTATCACATTTATGCTCCTGTCCTTTGTACTTGCTATGTTTATCGATAGTATCACCGTAATCCTGTTCCTTGCAGCGGTTACCGTAGAACTGTCACAGCTGCTGAAATTTAATCCGGTACCAATGATCCTTGCAGAGATCTTCTGCGCCAACCTTGGTGGATCCGCTACCATGTGCGGAGATCCGCCGAACATTATCATTGGAACATCACTTGGATTTTCCTTTGCAGATTTCGTGACAAACACAGGTCTTATCGCGGTGATCGCACTGGTGCTGGTTGTAATCTATTTTTACTTTATTTTCCGCAAAGAGCTTACCGAAAATGCGGGAAAAATTGATCCGTCTACGTTACCGGATCCGGAAGAAGCGATTGTAAGCAAGAAGGGTTTCACCATCAGCTGTGTGATCTTCCTCTGCGCTGTTGTCCTTCTGGTAACACATTCCCAGACAGGGCTTACCGTATCCTGTATCGGTGTATTTATCGCAGCAGTGACACTGATCACTTCCGGAAAAGATGCTTTGGACCTTCTGAAAAAGGTTGATTACAAGACACTGCTGTTCTTCGTAGGACTTTTCGTAGTTGTTGGCGGTCTGGAGCAGACCGGTATCCTTACGATCCTGGCTGGATTTATTGGAAAAGTCAGCGGCGGAAACCTGATGGTAATGATCGCCATCATTATCTGGGTATCTGCTATCGCAAGTGCATTTATTGATAACATTCCGTTTGCAGCTACCATGATCCCGGTTATTGACAGTCTGGCAGCCGCACAGGGAGTTGATATTTCCATTCTGGCATGGGCTCTTGCAATGGGTACTGACATCGGCGGAAGTGCAACCCCGATCGGAGCTTCTGCAAACGTAGTCGGTATCGCAACAGCAGCCAAGAGCGGTCACATGATCAAATGGGGAAAATACTGCAAGGCAATGGCACCTGCCACGATCCTGGTTGTCCTCGTTTCCATGCTGATGATTTATGCTAGATATTTATAATGCCATAAGGGGGAAGTGTAGAACTGTCAATTATCAGAGAAAAAGCAGTGCCAAAGATCTGGCATGCCATGAATAACTGACAGTTGGTCTTGCCCGCTTTTAACGGCATTTTATCCGGAAAAATCCGTGAAACAAGAGCGGATTTCTCTGGTTAGAAGGGAGGATACCATGAAAACACAAAAACAGGTGATCATTTCCATCGGACGAGAGTTCGGAAGCGCAGGCCATGAAATTGCAGAGCGAATCGCCAAGCGCTATGGACTTTCGTTATACGATCACAATCTTTTACGCGAGGTGGCAGACAGCCATAACGTAAATCCAGAAGAGCTGGAAATCTTTGACGAGATGAAGCACAACAAATTTCTTTACCGCACAGTGAAAGGAATGAGCAGTTCTCCGGCAGACAACGTTGCTATGATGCAGTTCAATTTTCTTCGGGAAAAGGCTGAAAAAGGAGAATCCTTTGTAGTTGTAGGACGTTGCTCTGAGACAATCCTGAAGGATTATGAGGGCCTGATTTCCATCTTCATTATTGGAGACATGGATCAGAAAATTGCCCGTGTAGCCCGTCTTTATGGAAAAACCGATAAAGAAGCTGAGCGCTTTATCAAAGAGAAAGACAGAAAGAGAAAGAAATACCACGACAGTCATTGCAATTCCAAATGGTCAGATTCCCATACCTATGATCTGAGTCTGAACAGCAGCACTCTTGGCGTGGAGGGAAGCGTTGAATTTCTTTCATCTTATATTGACAAAAGGATATCAAAAATGAAATAATAAGCTTAATGACAAAGGTTCTGCCAGGACGCATACAAGTGTCAGGGCGGAACCTTTGTGGTTTTTGTGGCCGCAGTCAGTAAGAGTAGTCAGAAATAGTTCTGATGTTGGGAAGGTGCTACCCTAAAGCCACGAACTCTCATTTATCCAGGAGGAAAATTTATGTTCACTGATGACGAAAAAGACTACATTATGCGTATGATCAAAGAGATTGCCCGTGTCCTTGCCAGCGTCATGCTTGGGAAAAAATATGTTCAGGTGGAATTGCCGGTAGAATCCAAATATCAGATTTCCGGAGACAAGCTTCACCATATGAAAACCATGGTGGACAGAGGCGAGATCAACGAGGCAGAGAACGAACTTCTTGACCGGATCGATTACGCTGACAAAGAAGCTCTGGCAGAAGCTATGTTTTTCTACGAATATGCTGCATCCAAAGGGGATGAATTTCTGGAAGCGCACAACTATTCCCTGGAGGAAATAAGGGATGGGATCCAGCAGCTGGCAGAAGATGCAGGATATGGAAATATTATAAATATGCTTGATATAAAATAGAATCTCTTGTGATATATGAAATACTGCGATTTTATTAAGTCTGCTCCCAAAAGTATTTTTGCCAAGTGGGAGCGCCATAGGCGTGGAACAGCTGGCTTTCCTATATGGAGATGTCGCCGACAGGCGGCATGTCCGTTTAGAGTGAAATTGTGATCACGCTTAAAATGATGAGGAGATTATAAGATGTTTCTTGAAAAAAACAGAGACCGGATAGAAAAAGACTTTGAAGATTTTTCCAGGGAACTGCCAGGAAAAGCGGAAGAGATAAAGAAGAGAATGGAAGCACTAAGTCCTGATATTGTGATCGGAATGAAATATCTGTACAGCAATATGCCCTACAGCGATGTGGGAAACTATACCTTTGACACTTATCTGGATTATGTGCAGCAGGGAATCTATCTCTGGGAAAATTCCCCTTATGTAAAGAATTATCCAGAGCTTTATTTCCTGAATTACGTGCTTTTTCATCGGACAAATGATGAAGAAATCAAACCATGCCGTACCTATTTCTGGGAAAAAATAAAGGATAAGGTCCAGGGGAAGACCATGGTGGAAGCTGCACTGGAAATCAATCACTGGTGTGCGGGAGAAGTGATGTACCAGGGAACGGACATGCGTACCGGCTCCGCACTGGAAATTTACAGAAGCGGTGTAGGCCGCTGTGGTGAGGAAGCCGTCTTTGTGGTAAATGTAATGCGAAGTGCCGGAATCCCTGCAAGACCAGTGTATGTGCCGAGATGGTCCCACTGTGATGACAACCACGCCTGGGTAGAGGTCTGGTGCGATGGCGACTGGCATTATCTGGGAGCTTGCGAGCCAGAAGCTGTTCTGGACAAGGGCTGGTTTACCAATGCAGCATCCAGGGCCATGATGATCGGCTCCAGATGGTATGACCGCGCTATGCCAGACGAAAAAGTGATCGGAAAAGACGGAATGAACCGGATCATCAATCTTCTTGGTAAATATGCCAAAACCAGGTGGATCACTATTACAGTGGAAGATCTGGATGGAACTCCGGCTGCTGGGGCAAAAGTACGGGCTGAGGTAATGAACTATGGGGAATTTTCCCCGATTGCAATAATGGAAGCAGACAAAAATGGCTGTATTTCTTTTGAAACCGGTTTTGGAAGCCTGCTGATCTGTGCTGTTTATGATGGTGCTTACGGGGAAAAGGTAATCGACACAAGAGAGGACGACCATTTTACCTGTACTCTTGGTGAGGAATATGAGGATGAGCTTTGGGTGGATTTTGACATGAATGCACCGGAGGATACCGGCAGAATAAGATGGAATATTACCCAAGAACAGGAAGAAGAGAATAATCACCGGATTGCCGCTGAGGCAGAACACTGCCGCCGTAAGATTGAGAAATTCCAGCCGCTGTGGAAGCGCTGCCTTTTTGGACATACCATGAAGGAAGTGGAGCCTATGATGGCTGTTTTGTCTGAGAAAGACAGAAGGGATGCTTTTCCAGAAGTGCTGGAGGGCCATTATCAGGAGGCCTCGGTTTATCGCGAATTTAATCCAGATGAGATTTACATTCCATATGTATGGAATCCCCGCGTGGAAAATGAGGTTCTTACCAGGTGGAGAAAGAAGATCCTGGGCTATTTTGACAAGGGGCAGAGGGATGCTTTTGAAGCGGATCCCAAGAGCATCTGGACCTGGATCGAAGAGAACATTTCAGTCCGCAATGACAAAGAGCGCCTGACTGCATACACCACTCCTGGTGCAGCACTGGAGCTTGGAATTGCCGGAGAGAAATCCCACAAGGTGCTTTTCGTGGCAATCGCCAGAACCCTGGGAATCCCGGCACGTCTGAATCCTGCTGATGGAGCTATTGAATATTGGGATGGAATGAGGTTTGTAGCAGTATTGGAAGAGAGCCGGAAGGAATCCCATCTTACAGTCTTCGCCGGGGAAAAAGGGGACTGGAATTATTTCCAGAACTGGACCATTGCGGTGACAGACGGAAGAGGATACCTTACCCTGGATTTCAGCGACCGCAAGTGGGAAGCTGGAAAACTGGAATTGGATATTATGCCGGGAGATTACCGGATTCTGACTGGAAACCGTCTGCCAAACGGAAACATTCTGGGAAAAAGATACGATTTTCATATTGAAAAAGATGAGATGAAGCGGGTAGAACTGGAGCTTCGAGAGTATAGTCTGAAGGAAATGTTCAACCGTCATTCCATTCCGGATTCCAAGCTGACCGATCGGGCTGGAAATCAGGTGCTGGTGTCCAAATTGACGGGAAAAATAAGCGGAGACGCTGCCAAATGTGAGAATGGCATAGCTGAACGAGGCATCCTCTTCTGGCTGGAAGAAGACCGTGAGCCTACTGTGCACATTCTTAATGAAATAATGGAATTGAAAGAAAAATATGAAAAAATACAAAAACAGATTATATTTATCCTTCGCAGCGAAGAATCTTTAAAGAATGCTACTCTGGTGAAATGTCTGGAACTGCTCCCTGAAATTCAGGTGTACTTCCACGATTTCGGCAAGGACAAGGAAATGACCGCCCGCCGCATGTACGTAGATTCCGGGAAGCTGCCGCTTATGACCATTACCGAGGGCCAATGCCAGGGTATCTTTGCAGCAGCTGGATACTCCGTGGGTATGGCAGATATGTTGGTGAGGATTTTTGAGGCATGAACCGGGATCAGATCAAATACGTAGCCATGTTTACCATGCTATTAAACCATATTGCAAACGTTTTCCTGGAACCAGGTACCTTCCTTTTTGAGGTGATGGTGGACGTGGGTTATTTTACCGCTATCACCATGTGCTACTTCCTGGTAGAAGGCTACGGCTACACCCGCTCCAAAGAGAAATACGGCAAACGGCTTCTGCTGTTTGCCCTGATTTCCGAAATCCCCTTCTGTCTTGCATTTACAGAAGAAGGAACCATCAGTTTCGTAAGCATGAACATGCTATTCACTCTTTTCCTGTGCTTCCTGATTCTCTATGCAATGGAAAAAATCCCTTCAGGAACCCGGCAGACACTCTGCATCTTGGGCCTGGTATTTGCCTCCGCCTACAGCGACTGGGCCTTTCTTGCCCCTATCTTCACCTATTGGTTCGCAAGCTGTGGCCTCCGGGATGCACAGGGGAAAATGCTGCCAGCCGGCGGCCGGAATGCTGATCAGAAAAGCCATCTGGCTGGCGGCCAGAATCTTGAACGAAAAAAACTTTTATGGAAGGTTTTCAGAAAGGCAATGCTGTTCTTTGGTCTGTTAAACCTTGTAGAAAACATGGAGCAGACCACTCCTGCCAGGGCTGTTATCCAGTCCCTCGGTGCCACCGCCGGAATTCCGCTCTCAGCACTTTGCATCATCTATCTCTACAACGGAAAGCGCTCCGAAAAACATCGAACCTTTTCTAAGTGGTTCTTCTACATTTTTTATCCGGCACATTTGCTAATATTAGGTATATTGAGAATTGCTATTTAGTGTGTTGAAAGTTGTTAAAGGCGGACGCATTCGGACAATGGTGATTGCTCACTCGCCGGCGCAACGCTCCAGCGAACTAACTGCTAACTGCGACTAAATCGTTCAGGAGA
>OHWT01000074.1_pt1 | contig 20919 bp, 18 predicted proteins | sample 1579791 | NCBI WGS metagenome assembly OHWT01 (sample SAMEA3882512, study PRJEB24775) | human gut metagenome | biome: human-associated habitat; feature: intestine environment; material: feces | place: Netherlands | collected 2009/2010
TGCAGGCATGAAAAAGCCCACCGTCTCCCTGGTCCTGGGGGGCGGACACTCCATCGGCGTCCCTCTGGCGGTGTCTGCCAAACGGTCCTTCATCGCGCCTACGGCCAGCATGACCATTCACCCGGTGCGAATGACTGGGCTGGTGGTGGGCGCGCCTCAGACCTTCCGGTACTTCAACCGGATTCAGGAGCAGATTGTGGACTTTGTCACCGCCAACTCCAAAATCTCCCGGGAGGATTTTGAAGGATATATGATGGCCACCGGCGAAATGGCCACCGATGTGGGGACCATCCTCTATGGCCGGGAGGCTGTCTCCTCCGGCCTCATCGACCGGCTGGGCGGCCTCCATGACGCTCTGGAATGCCTGCATAAAATGGTCTCCCCTCGCCGCCGCCCTCGCCGGAACCAGCCGGAAGCCAGCCAGCCCTCCTAACCCCGGATCTTTTCTCCAATTTCAGAGGCTCCACCTGGAAAGGGGAATCCCTTCCAAATGGAGCCTCTATCCTATCTCCTGGCCGGAGCGCCAAGTTTGACCCGCAGCTGCTCCAGACGATTCAGCGCATCGTAAAGCGTCTCGTCCTTTTTCGCAAAGTGGAGCCGGATCAGATGATTTACCGGCTCACGGAAGAAGCTGGAGCCAGGCACCGCGCCTACGCCGACCTCCCTGGCCAAGTCCTCACAAAACCGAAGATCGCTGTCATAGCCAAACTCGGAGATGTCCAGAAGGACATAGTAGGCGCCTTCGGGGCAATTGTGAGGGATACGCAGATCGTCCAGGCCCTTCAGGAGCAGCTCCTTCTTATGGGTGTATTTTGCCGCCAGAGCCTCATAATAGTCCTGCCCGAACTGCAGGCCGGGAATGACTGCCTCCTGCAACGGCGCTGCAGCGCCCACCGTGAGAAAATCGTGAACTTTTTTGGCCCGTTCGATGATTCTGGCAGGGGCAAGGATGTAGCCAAGCCGCCAGCCGGTGATGGAGTAGGTTTTGGACAACGAGCTGCAGGAGATGGTGCGCTGCCACATGCCGGGCAGGGTGGCAAAATAGGTGTGCTGGTAGGGCGCATAGACGATGTGCTCGTACACTTCATCGGTGATAACGTAGGTATCGTACTTTTCGGCCATGTCGGCAATCAGTTCCAGCTCTGCGCGGGTGAACACCTTGCCGCACGGATTGGACGGGTTGCACAGGATGATGGCCTTCGGGTGCTGACGGAACGCGTCCTCAAGCACGTTTGCATCAAAGTGGAAATCCGGCGGCACGAGCGGCACATAAATCGGCTCTGCGCCGGACAGGATGGTATCCGCACCGTAGTTCTCGTAAAACGGGGAGAAAATGATAACCTTGTCGCCCGGATTGGTGACTGTCATCATCGCAGCCATCATCGCCTCGGTGCTGCCGCAGGTCACAACGATCTCACTGTTGGGGTCAATTGTCCGGCCCATATAGCGGGTCTGCTTGGCGGCCAGCGCCTCGCGGAAGTTCTGCGCACCCCAGGTGATGGAGTACTGGTGGTAGTCCTCGTGCGCGACCTCGGCCAGACGATCCAGAATTGCTTTGGGCGGGTCAAAATCCGGGAAGCCCTGGGAAAGGTTCACTGCGCCGTATTTGTTGGAGATACGGGTCATGCGGCGGATGACGGAATCGGTAAAGCCTGCGGTACGGTCAGAAAGCGGCTGCATTGGTAGATCACCTCTGTTGTTTATTCCTATCTGTTTGCTTGGTTACTTTGCATTGTACCGCGGCAGCGCAGGTTCGTCAATGCCGTTCCGCGGAAATTTTGCATTTTGGAAAATCGCTGGTATAATAAAGGAAACAGACAAATCGTAAATCGGAAAGGATGTTCCCGATGCCGCAAGATAAATCCTTACAGATGAATCAAACCATCGAAACTGCCATTTTGCAGCTGCAGCAGTCCCCTACCCCGGAGCAGCTGGCCCACACACTGACCGTCGTCCGCCGCTGTATGCAGACAGGCGGGCAGTGGATCGTGGCCGTCGAGCCTGTCCCCGGTGGCGGGCAGGTGCAGCCCCGGGTCGTGACGACGGCGGACGGCGCAAGCTGGTGGTACGCCTTCACCTCGTTTGAGGAGCAGATGAAAAGCCCTGATACAGTGAAATAGACCTTCCTTGCAGACATTGACAAGCTGTTTGCCGCAGCGCTCTCCGCACCGGAAATCGCGGGCATTATTGTAAATCCGTGGCACTGCACCCTGCAGCTGGATAAGGAGCTGATCCGCATCATCCAGCCGGGCCGTGCCGGCTGACGGGAGGATGTAGACGATGAAAATTCAATCTGTTGCTATTTTGGGGGCCGGAGCCGTCGGCTGCTATGTGCTGTGGGGCCTGGCCGACAAGGCCGCTGCCAACAGCCTGCAGCTTGGCGTCGTGGCGGAGGGTTCCCGCGCCGAGCGGCTGCGGCAAAACGGCTGCACGATCAACGGGCAGGTCTATCACCCGCAGGTCTGGACCCAGCAGCAGGCCCACGGCGTCGATCTGCTGATCGTCGCGCTGAAATACGGCGCACTGCCCGGCGCGTTGGACAGCATCCGCACCATTGTGAGCGAACGCACCGTTGTCATGAGCCTGATGAACGGCGTTGACAGCGAGGATCTCATCGCCGCACAGGTCGGCGCAGCTCATGTGCTGCCCGCGCTCATCAAGGTAGCCTCCCACCGCACCGAGGACGGTGTGCGTTTTGACCCGGAAACGACCATCGGCATCATCTACGGGGAGCTGACCGCACCGTTTGACAGTGACCGGGTGCAGGCGGTGCGGGCGCTGTTTGCGGACACGGGCATTCATTTCCGTGTGACCGAGCATATCCGCGAGGAGATCTGGTCCAAGTTCCGGCTGAACGTCTGCAACAATCTGCCGCAGGCGATCCTCGGCGCGGGCGTCGGCTGCTACAGCGACAGTGCCCATATAAAGGCCATCAGCGACGGCCTGCGCCGCGAGCTGGAGGCCATTGCCGCAGCCAAGGGGATCGACCTCTCCAAGGCAGCTGCGGCCTCCACCCACGGCAGCACCGTGCCGCCCACCGCGCGCTACTCCACCCTGCAGGACCTCGACGCCGGGCGGCACACAGAAATCGATATGTTCTCCGGTGCGCTCATGCGCATGGGGCGCGAGTTAGGCATCCCGACGCCCTACAACGAATACACCTACCACATGATCAAGGCTCTGGAGGAGAAAAACGACGGTCTGTTTGACTATACGGCAACAGATGCAGTGACCTTCTCCCGGTAATAAGGAGATGCTGACGGCCCTTGCGGGCGGCTGCATTTTTCTGAATTTTCTTTATTTTTTGCAGAAAAAAACTCTCAATAGACGCCCGCGGTGGGACTATTGAGAGTTTTTTTCTGCATTTTTATAAAAATAATTACCTGCGGCTCTGCGTCTCCTTTTGGCAGTCTGCATTTTGGAAAAGCTGTGCTTCTCCTGCCGACCCTCTCCCCTTCCCTGCCGGTTTCCCCGGATGCGCATGATTTTATTTGCCGTTTTGTATATTATATATAAATTATTACAGTTTGTTTCTTTTTTGCTATTTTTGCAGCGGAGAAGATTTCTCGCAATACTTTTTGCTTTTTTCGTATACTTTTACGTACTATCGAAGTTTCTTGGAGAACTTTTTTGTTCAGAATAAAACTCGCAATACAAAAAGGAGAATTTTTCTGTTTTTTTCTTCTGTTGTCAGAAAATTTCTCTCAATAAGCCTTTTTCCCCTCTGCCCTCTCTTTTTTGTCACTGCGCTCTCCCCTGCTCCGCCGGAAAAGCCGCGAACTGATTTTTTCACTGCGCAGCATTTTCTCTCAACAGCGCAGAAGAAAACTCTCATTTCGCTGTCTGCTTTGCCCGCAGCCGCTTGCGTACTGCGAGTTTTTTTCTGCCGAATTGAGAGTTTTATTCTGGCAAAATCAGCAGAAGAGAACTCTCAGCACAGCAGAATATTTCTCTTTTTTCGTGGGAAGAAAACTCTTTTTTCACAGGAATTTTTCTCTCAATTCAGCAGAAGAAAACTCGCAATCTACTTATTATATATAAAGAGATAAATTTATAAAATAATAAATAATAATTATAAGAAAAAATACAAATGGCACATTTATTTTTTATTGCGAGAAGTCGTTGACATTTTCCGCAATTGCGTGTATGCTTAATATACTGTATTTGTGGGGGTGTAGGTCTATGTCTGAAAAGCGGAAAAATGACACCATCATTGAAGGCGAATACTATGACCCGGACCTCCCTGCGGAGGAAAACACGCCGCCACAAAAGCACCGCCGCACCCGCTCTGCAGGCAATGTACCCAAGTACAACCCGGCGTCGGAATCGATCATCACCAAGAGTAATGACCTGATCCAAAAGACAAAATATGCCCTGCCAAAGCTGGAGCAAAAGGTACTGCTGGCGATGATGGCACAGATCAACCCCAAGGAGACCCCGGATGCGGACCGCGTTTATTCGTTGAGCTTTTCCGACTTCGGGCGGTTGGCCGGGGTCAACATGCACGACAACACCTATCTGGAATACCTGAAGGACACCGTCAAAAGTTTGGAGGACCGCTCCTTCTGGAGCCTGGACCCGGCCAGCGACGGCCATCAGTACAAGGTCCTGTCCTGGCTGCAGCGCGGTTCCACCGTGAATGACCGGGACAAGCAGATCCGCGTGCGCTTCAATCCGGAAATCCTCCCCTATCTTTCCCAGCTGAAAAGCAACTATACCTCCTACAACGTGGAATATCTGCTGACGATGAACAGCACCTACTCCATGCGTTTTTACGAAATTTTGCTCTCCTACGACAACGGAGACACCGATTACGGCTACACGAACGGCCTGGTGTTTCAGCCGGTCACAAAAGAGATACTGGACCGTTTCCCGGACAAGGCGCAGGACATCCGTGGCTTCAAGTACAAGGTGTTTGACATTCAGGAGCTGAAGGAGCAGCTCTCTCCCCCGCCGGAAAAGCGCAAAAAGGACAAGGAAAAGCCGCTGACCGAAAAGTACAGTAACTTCCACGATTTTGAGCGCTACGTCCTGACCAAGGCCAGGGACGAGATCAACCAGATGACCGACCTCTGGTTTGACTATATCCCGGTCCGCATCCGCGGCGGCAGAAAATACGAGCGGCTGTACCTGTTCATCCGCTACAAATCCGCGCAGGAGATGGACGCAGTGCGCCAGCTGCACGCGCAGAAAAGCGCTCGCAATGAGGAAGTCCCGCGCCGCAGAAGGACGCGGAAAACCACCGAGCCGGAACGAAGCGCGGCAGCTGTGTCCGTGACAGAGCCGCTGGGGGACGAGCTGTTTACTATGACGGTGACGCGGGCTGTTCGCGTGCTGGAAAGCAGGGCGCGCAGCCAGACCCTGCAGGAAAAAATTTCACCGGAGCTGTACAGTGCGGTGTCCTCGGTGCTGGTATACACGGCGCGTCTGCTGACCAACACCAACAGCGAGAAAAGGGCAAAGCAGGCGCAGGAGACCCGCGACGCGCTGAACCGCATCCTGGCCCAGCAGCACGATTTGACCTGCTGGGCGCTGGGCATGGCGCGGATGATGCTGACCAAAAAGGAGCACGGCCAGCTCAAGTCGCCGCAGTACAACGCGACCATTGTATACAACGCGATGGAGGATATTACGATCATCCCGAGCGGCAGGGACGAGCTGCGCAGCGCAGGTGCAACGAATCATTTCAAGGCAGATCTGTCCGTCTTTGACGAATAAATTTGCCACGGAGTTATAAGACCAAAAGGCATAACAAAAAGCGTATGGATACCCGCTCCGCAAAAAGCTGCGGCATGGGCGTGTCTATATGCTTTTTTCTTTATATAAAAGTTTGCCACGGAGTTATAAGACTTCTCTGCCGCAGAAAAGCCCTGCCAAAACTGCAAAAGTGCTGTTGACGATGCTGGCAAATGTGGTATACTATACATAGATGAAAACGACATAAAAAATAATTTGCCACGGTGTTATAACTACATAATGAAATGGGGAACAAGCGAATGGCTGCAACAGTAATAACCATTGCGGTGGAAAAAGGCGGCTGCGGAAAAACCGTAACGACCTCTAACCTTGCCTATCTGATGGGCGACGAGGGCAAAAAGGTGCTTTGCCTGGACACCGACCCGCAGGGCAACCTGACGTTTGCCCTGACAGGCGGCAACGCCATTACCAGCAAGGCTTTTGCCAACCGCAGTCTGTATGATATGATCGACGGCTTCCGCTACAACACACAGACCAGAGATTTTATCGTCGAGTCGGAATATGAAAACGTGGACCTGATCCCGGCCAACGACCAGACGCCGCGCCTGTCCAAGCGGCTGGAGGATCTGTACACGGACGCCCAGCGGGATTATGACCGCGGCGACCCGAAGTATCTGGCCAGCGATACCGACGTGCTGGACTATTTCCTGCGCCAGGTCAAGGACGAGTACGATTATATCCTGATCGACACCCAGCCAAGCCGGGACAGCCTGCTGCTCTCCAACGCAATTGCCGCGGCGGACTATGTGCTGATCCCGCTGAAGTGCGATTCCTTCTCGGAAGACTCGGCGTTCCGCACCTATGTGCTCTGCAATGAGATGCGCAAGAGCAAGACTTCCCGCATCAAGGGCGTCGGCGTGATGCTGACGATGGTGCAGAAAAGTGCAGCCTCGCAGGACATCCGCAGTGACTGCCGGGCCAAGCTCGGCGCAACGCTGTTCAACGCGGAAATCGCCTTTGGCAAGAGTGTGGATAACAGCATCAACCGCTGCGTGCCGGTCTGCTACTCGGCCCGCACGCAGCCCCCGGCCAAAAGCTATGTGGCGGCGTATGAGGAGCTGAAAAAGCGCCTGGCCGAATTGGAGGAAAAGTAAGATGGCTATGAAAAAGAAGCCCGGCAGATCCAAGGTCGAGGTGGGCATTCCGTCCACCGAGGCGGTTTTCAGCGCCGGAAACAACAACGCCTCCGGCAGCCTGATTGCCAATCTGGCCACGCAGAACCGCGCCGAGCTTGCCTATGAGCTGCGGGAAATTGCCTTGCAGGACATCGAGCTGAACCCGGACAATGCGATTTTCCGCCAGCTGGACACCGACGAGGATGTGGAAACACTGGCCAACGACATTGACCGCAACGGCCTGATGCACAATCTGGTCGTATATCCGCGGACGGATGGCAAACAGACGAAGTACGTTCTGCTCTCCGGCGAGCGCCGCTATAAGGCATTGAATTATTTGCAGGCGCGCGGCGACGCAAAGTGGAACACAGTCAAAAACTGCCGTGTTGTCACAACACCGCTGAGCGACAACGAGAAAAAGGTCATGCTGCTGAGCGCCAACCTGCAGGTGCGCGGCGGCTTTGCCAACGAGATGATCCGCCGCAAGGCGGTTGCCGAGCTGGTGTCCTGCCTGCAGGCAGAGCCGTACAACCTGACAGCAGCCGAGGCAAAAAAGGCCATCAAGGAGGCAACGCCCATCAACGGGCGGCAGATCGATAAGGATCTGAGCATTGAAAAAAATCTGAATGAGGGTCTCAAGGATCTGCTGGATCGTGGCTTTGTGCTGCGCAGTGAGGCGGAGAGCTTTTTGCGGATGACGCCCGAGGAACAGAGGATCGCTGCCCAAATGCTGCAGCAGCTCTATGCTATTGCGTACAACGGCCCGGGCAGCGCAGCCATTCAGGACGAGAAAAAAGCGATTCGCGGGCGGTTCGTGGATGCACTGCGGACGGTGGCCGACACCAGCAGTATGCAGGATGCCCACGAGGCGTTGGTCGCTGCGGTGTTCACGGTCCAGAAGGAGATGGCGTGTCTGAAGGAGACCATCCGAAAGGTCAAGACCATCCCGCCGGAGCAGCCCGCCGCGCAGGTCGAGCAGACAGAGGTCATCCGGGAGGTCAGGGAGAAGACCGCCGGCGCCAAGGCACAGAGCAAAATTACGGGCAAGCTGTCCAGCCAGACAAGCCGCCTGGAAACGATGCTGCGCAGGAAAAACCCCGAGAAGCGCCTTGCAGAAAAGTATACCCACGAAGAGCGCCGACAGGCCATGAAGGAGCTGGACGAGATGATCGCCACGGCCACGCGGCTGCGGGAAATAATTGCAAAGGTGGAGCGCAGCGCCGATGAAGCCCAGGAAGTATAGGCTGCGTATCCGCCTGCACCGCAAAATTTACGACCTGCTTGAGATGGAAGCATTGTGGCAGGACAGTAAGATCGGTACGCTGGCCAACCGCATTTTGCAGGAGGAGCTGGCCAAGCTCCGGCAGGTCGGCCTGGACCGCTGCGTGTGCGGGGATGAGGACACAGCATCCGCGCGGCGCATCGAGGCAGAGAAGCACCCCGAGAGCTATTACATGCTGCCGTCGTTTGACTGCCGCGAAAAGTATATGCCGACCCATGGCCGCGGCCTTGACACGAAGGGACAGGTCACGCTGCTGGTCACAGCGGAGCAGCTGCAGCTGATCGACGCGCTGTTTGACCGGGAAAGCGGCTGTGTCCGCGGGCTTTACTCGGAATCCCAGGGGCAGACGGTCAAAAGCTACCGCTATCAAATCGTGGGGCTGCTGCTGCACAATCCCTTGCTGCAGGAATTACAGAAGCAATAATTGCTACAGAAAAGGACTCGCAATGGATTTGCGGGTCTTTTTTTATAGGAAGTTTGTGGCAGGGCAGGGGAGAGAAAGGGGTATTGCGAGAAAATTTCTTGAAAAAAATGAGAAAAAGTAAGAAAAAGCACCTGCTTTGTTATATAGAGAATGTAGGGGCGAACATTGTTCGCCCGCCAACCTGGTGCAGCAAGGCTTTTCCGGGAAGGCCTTGCACATAGCGCGCGGGCACGGGCGAGCAATGCTCGCCTCTACAGAGTTTTATAACGGCAGAATAATTTACAAACAGTAATAGTAAATTAAATATTTCCAAATTGTACTTTTAATGCCCTGTATTGCGAGAAAATTTCTGCAAAAAAAAAGAAAAAATCTCCGCCTTGCAACTGCGTTTTATATCTGCTACAATAGCGGTAAAAATAGGGGAGGTCTGCACATGGAACCGGAAAAGCTGTTGGAGGCGCTGCACACAGCGGAAAAACTCAAGGACACAACACGGCATTGCTATACATCGAAGGGACGGCATGAGAGCGTGGCCGAGCACAGCTGGCGCATTGCGCTGATGGCGTTCTGGCTGCGGGATGAATTTCCGCAGGCCGACATGGACAAGGTCATCCGCATGTGCTTGATCCACGATCTGGGCGAGTGCTTTACCGGGGACATCCCGGCGTTTGACAAGACCGCCGCCGATGAGGCCGCCGAGGAAGCACTGCTTTCCCGCTGGGTCGATTCACTGCCCGAGCCGGTCTGTACCGAGATGCGGACGCTGTACGCGGAGATGGCCGCCTTGCAGACGACGGAGGCCAAAATCTACAAGGCGCTGGATAAAATGGAGGCCATCGTCCAGCACAACGAGTCCGCGATTGCGACCTGGGAGCCGCAGGAGTATGCGCTGAACCTGACCTACGGCGTGGAGCAGTCGCAGTTCTCGCCCTATATGCAGGCGCTGCGGGAGGCCATCCGGCAGGAAACGCTGCGCAAGATGGAGCAGGAGGGCGCGACACCGCAGCCGTGAGAACGGTATAAAAAATCCTCCTGGCGGGCAGAATAGAAGGTGATGATTCTGCCGACAGGAGGAAACCAAATGCGAGAAATGTTCTGCTTTCAGTGCCAACAAACGGCGCATAACACCGGCTGCGACGGCAAGGCCGGTGTCTGCGGCAAAAAGGCCGACACCGCCAACTATCAGGATGAGCTGATCGGGGCACTTATCGGGCTGGCGCGGGCGGCGCGGGCTTGGACGCCGACACCGCACACCGATGAATTGATTTTGAAGGGCCTGTTCACGACGATCACGAACGTGAACTTCAACAACGAAACCATCCTGCAATGCAAGGCGGAAATCGAAAAGGAAAAGGCTGCCGTCGGCCCCGGGCAGCTTGACGATTACGACCTTGCCGCGCTTTGGGCGGCGGGGGAGGACGTGCGCTCGTTGAAATCGCTGATCCTCTTTGGGCTCAAAGGCATGGCGGCCTATGCGTACCACGCCCGCGCACTGGGGAGAACAGACCCCGCTGTGAACGCCTTTTTCTATGAGGCACTCGAGGCCATCGGCGCAGAGAAAACGCCTGACGAGCTGCTGGCGCTGGTGCTGAAAACCGGAGAAGTCAATCTGGCCTGTATGGCGCTGCTGGACGCAGCCAACACCGGCGCATACGGTGACCCCGTGCCGGTCACGGTGCCGCTGACGATTGAGAAGGGCCCCTTCATCGTGGTCAGCGGCCACGACCTGCACGATCTGAAGCTGCTGCTGGACCAGACCGCGGGCAGGGGCATCAACATCTACACCCACAGTGAGATGCTGCCCGCCCACGGCTACCCGGAACTGAAAAAATATCCGCACCTCAAAGGCAACTTCGGCACGGGCTGGCAGAACCAGCAGTCAGAGTTCCACAACATCCCCGCGCCCATCCTGTTCACAACGAACTGTCTGATGCCGGTGCGGCAGAGCTACAGTGACCGTGTGTTCACGACGTCGGTGGTGTCCTACCCGGAGCTGACCCACATCGGGGACGACAAGGATTTCACCCCGGTCATTGAAAAGGCGCTGGAATGCGGCGGCTACCCCGAGGATCACCCGATGACCGGGATGAACGGCGGCAGCACGGTCATGACCGGCTTTGCCCGCAATGCGGTGCTGTCCCACGCAGAGCAGATCGTCCGGCTGGTCCGGGAGGGGAAGATACGCCACTTTTTCCTGATCGGCGGCTGCGACGGTGCAGCACCGACGCGCAGCTACTACACGGACTTTGCACGGATGACGCCGCCCGACACGCTGATTCTGACGCTGGCCTGCGGCAAGTACCGGCTGAACGATATGGATCTGGGCAGCATCGAAGGCATCCCGCGCATTCTGGATTGCGGGCAGTGCAACGACGCCTACAGCGCCATTCGCATTGCGCTGGCGCTGGCCGAGGCGTTTGGCTGCGGCGTCAACGACCTGCCGCTTACGCTGGTGCTGTCGTGGTATGAGCAGAAGGCTGTCTGCATTTTGCTGACGCTGCTGTATCTGGGGCTGCGCAATATCTACCTTGGCCCCACGCTCCCGGCGTTCGTCTCACCGAATGTACTGGACTTTCTCGTTAAGCAGTACAACCTGACGCCCACGGGCGACCCGAAAACAGACTTGGAAAAGATACTGAACCGACAATAACAACATCCGCCGTGCAGAGAGACGCCTCTCTGCACGGCGGATGCTTTTTTGCGGTTTTTGGCTTCTTCAAGTAAATGGGCGTTTACACCTTCACCAGCTCATACGCCTGCGTGCCGATGCCAAGGGCCTCGGCGGTGTCGATGGTGTGGGTGCCGTGGCGGCTGTTGACGCGCTCCATAAAGTGGTCGCGGCCCGGGTCATTGCTGTTTATGACCAGATCGATGCAGGCGCGGTCCAGCGCGACGGGGTCAAGACTCGAGAGGATGCCCACATCGTTCATGCAGGGGTCCTCGGCCACGGCGCAGCAGTCGCAGTCAACGGAAAGGTTCTTCATGATGGCGACATAGGCAATCTTGCCCGCAAAGTGCTTTGCCACGGTGGAGGCGGCGTCTGCCATGGCTTCAAGGAAGGTGTCCTGCTCGGCGCAGTTCTCCCACAGGATTTTCTGGTCGGTGACCTTGCCGCCGGTATGGATGTACGTCTTGCCGGCGCTGGACGCGCAGCCGATGGACAGCTGCTTGAGCGCACCGCCGTAGCCGCCCATCGGGTGACCCTTGAAGTGGATGAGTACGAGCATACTGTCATAATTCTCGATGTTCTTGCCCAGATAGTTGACCTTGAGGACCTTGCCGTTTTCGACGGGCCATTCGACGTCCGGACCCTCGGCGTCCATGATGTCAACATCAAACAGGTCGCTCCAATGATGCTTTTTCATCAGCTCGATGTGCTTGGGCGTCTCGTTGCGCGCACCGCCGTAGGCTGTGTTGCACTCAACAACGGTGCCGTTGACGGCGTCGATGATGGGCTTCATAAACTCGGGATGCAGGTAGTTCTGGTTGCCGTCCTCGCCGCTATGGACCTTGACGGCCACCTTGCCGGGCAGCTCGATGCCAAGCTGGCGGTACATCTTCACAACGGCTTCGGGGGTGAGCTCGTTGGTGAAATAGACAGTAGAGTTAGCCATAATAGGGGACCTCCGTTTAAAATAGTAGCGTGATAAAAGGCTTCCCCCTCGGGGGAAGCTGTCCGCGGAGCGGACTGATGAGGGCAAAGCATGCGATTGCTGCCTGTTCACGGGTGGCCAACGGAGGGCTGCCCCTCATCCGGCCTCGGTCGGGGCCTCGGCCACCTTCCCCCTCGGGGGAAGGCTATTGAAACCGCAGCGGCAGCTCCGGTTCGCACCCTCACTTTTGCCTTTCTGCTGTCTCTAGCATAGCATGAAAGCCGGGTTTAATGTCAAGTGGTTTTCCAAAAAATGAAGCAAAAGCCTTGCAAAACACGACAAACTGTGCTACTGTAAATTTGTACAAAAGGGGAGCTTGCGTAAAGCGGGCTGAGAGTGGGCTGTATCGCCCTGACCCAAAAGGCAGCGCCGCCGCGGTGCTGCCTGAACCTGATTTGGATAATGCCAACGTAGGGAGATACCGTAGCACTGCGCTTCTTGTGAGCTTTTGTGCGGATATGTCTTTGCAGGCGTATCCGCATTTTTACTTATAAGGAGCGTTTTTTATGCTGGGAACCTGTCTTGAAAATGTGCGCAACACTGTGCCGCTGGTGCACAATATCACGAACTATGTCACGGTCAACGACGTGGCCAACATTCTGCTGGCCTGCGGCGGCAGCCCGATCATGTCCGATGAGCCGGAGGACGTCGAGGACATCACGTCGATCTGCGGCGGCCTGAACATCAACATCGGCACGCTGAATCAGCGCAGCATCGAGGGCATGTTCCGCGCGGGCGCAAAGGCGAATGCCCTCGGCCATGTCGTGCTGCTCGACCCCGTCGGCGCGGGCGCGTCGGCCCTGCGCACGAACACCGCCGTCGAGCTGATGGAGAAGATCAAATTCACCGTCATCCGCGGCAATATCTCCGAGATCAAGACGCTGGCGCTGGGCAGCGGCACGACGAAGGGCGTTGACGCTGACGTTGCGGACGCCGTGACCGACGCAAATCTGGACAGTGCCGTCAAATTTGTCAAGGACTTTGCGGCCAAAAGCGGCGCTATCGTCGCCGTCACCGGTGCCATCGACCTTGTCAGCGACGGCACGGCCTGCTATGTCATCCGCAACGGACGCCCCGAGATGGGCAAGATCACCGGCACGGGCTGCCAGCTCTCCGGCATGATGACGGCCTTCGTCGTTGCGAACCCCGACAATAAGCTCGAGGCTGCCGCCGCGGCGGTCTGCGCCATGGGTCTGGCGGGCGAGATCGGCTGGAGCCGTATGGCCGAGGGCGACGGCAACTCCACCTACCGCAACCGCATCATTGATGCCATCTACAATATGGACGGTGCAACGCTGAATGGGGGCGCCAAGTATGAACTGCGATAAAAATGATCTGCTGCTCTATGCCGTCACGGACCGCCACTGGCTGGACGGGCGCAGGCTTATCGACGTTGTGCGCGAAAGCCTTGACGGCGGTGTGACGATGGTCCAGCTGCGCGAAAAGACGCTGGAGGAGGGGAAGTTCCTCGAGGAAGCGAAGGAGCTGCAAACGCTCTGCCGCGAGCGCGGTGTGCCGTTCCTTGTGAATGACAACGTCGAGATCGCCCGCGAGATGAACGCAGACGGCGTGCATGTCGGCCAGAGCGATATGGAGGCGCAGGACGTCCGCGCGATTTTGGGCCCGGACAAGATTCTGGGCGTCTCCGCCCAGACCGTGGAGCAGGCCGTCCTGGCCGAAAAGCACGGCGCGGATTACCTCGGTGTCGGCGCGGTGTTCCCGACCGGCTCGAAGGACGACGCCGACGATGTGAGCTATGAGACGCTCAAGGCCATCTGCGGGGCCGTGTCCATCCCCGTTGTCGCCATCGGCGGCATCACGCAGGAAAATGTCGCGAAGCTCGCGGGCAGTGGCATCTGCGGCGTCGCGGTCATCAGCGCGATTTACGCGGCAAAGAACATCCAACAGGCATCCGCCGACCTGAAGGCCGCCACGGAGAAAATGCTGCATGACTAAGGCTGCTGTTTTTGATCTGGACGGCGTGCTGCTCGACTCCATGGGCATCTGGAACGACCTTGGCGCGCGGTATCTGCGCAGCCTGGGCGTCACGCCGGAGGAAGGACTCAACGAGATTTTGTTCTCGATGAGCATGGAGCAGGGTGCGGAGTATCTGCACACGCACTATGCACTGCCGCAGTCTGCCGCCGAGGTCGGCGCGGGCATTGCGGACATGCTGCGGGACTTCTATTTTTATGAGGTCCCCGCCAAGGACGGCGCGGCGGCGCTGCTGGCCGCCCTGACCGCCCGCGGTGTGAAGCTGGCGGCGGCCACGTCCAGCCCGCGGGAGCACGTCACGCGGGCGCTGGAACGGCTGGGGCTGCTCGGGTATTTCACCCGGCTTTTCACTACGGCAGAGGTCGGCGTCAGCAAGCATGAGCCGACAATTTACCTGCTGGCCGCCGAGGCCCTGCACGCCGCGCCGGCGGAAACGCTCGTCTTTGAGGACAGTCTCTACGCCCTGAAAACCGCGAAGGCCGCGGGCTTTTACACAATCGGCGTCTACGATGCCGACGGCGAGACCGACCAGGCCGGGCTGCAAATGGCAGCGGATCTGTATGTGAGAGATTTGCACGAAGCCGTGTTGCTGTAGAAAAAAGCATCCCCCAGCGGTACACCGGGGGCACCACCTTGTACCGCTTTATAAAACCTTGCTGTATACAAAAAGGAAAGGAAGTTATCACCATGAGAACAGCATTGACCATTGCCGGAAGTGATTCCAGCGGAGGCGCCGGTATCCAGGCAGACATCAAGACCATGACCGCCAACGGCGTTTTTGCCCTGTGCGCAGTCACGGCCCTGACCGCCCAGAACACCACCGGCGTGACCGACATTTTTGACTCGACCCCGCATTTTCTGGCGGAGCAGCTCGACGCAGTGTTTACCGACATCTTCCCCGATGCCGTCAAGATCGGCATGGTATCCTCGGCAGAGCTGATCGAAACGATTGCGGCAAAATTGAAGGAATACGGCGCAAAGCACATCGTCGTGGACCCCGTCATGGTCGCAACATCCGGCGCAAAGCTGTTGCGCGACGACGCCGTGACCGCGCTGTGCGAAAAGCTCCTGCCGCTGGCCGAAGTCCTGACGCCGAACATCCCCGAGGCGGAGATCCTCTCCGGCATGACCATTCAAAACGCCGCCGATATGGAGCGGGCCGCACAGACCATCAGCGAAAAGTACGGCTGTGCGGTGCTCTGCAAGGGCGGGCATCAGATCAACGACGCCGACGACCTGCTTTGGCGCGACGGCGCGGGTAAGTGGTTCAAGGGACGCCGCATCGACAACCCCAACACCCACGGCACCGGCTGCACGCTGTCCAGCGCCATTGCGTCGAATCTCGCGAAGGGCTATGACCTTGACACGTCGGTGGAGCGCGCAAAGGCGTACATCTCCGGCGCGCTGGCCGCTATGCTTGACCTCGGCCACGGCTCCGGCCCGATGAACCACATGTTCGCACTGAAGGGGGATTTTGTCGAATGAAAAAGACCTCTACCTTTCAGAACGGCCTGATCTGGTTCGGCGCGGGCGTCTCGCTGGCCGAGATCCTGACCGGCACCGCCTTTGCGCCGCTGGGTATGGCAAAGGGCTTTGCGGCCATTCTGCTCGGGCATATCATCGGCTGCGCCATGATGCTGCTGGCGGGCCTCATTGGCGGGCGCACGGGCCGCAGCGGTAAAGTGCGAAAAAGTGCAATGGAAACCGTAAAAATCAGCTTTGGACAGAAAGGCAGTCTGTTATTTGCCCTGTTAAATGTGATCCAGCTGGTGGGCTGGACGGCCATCATGATCTATGACGGTGCACTGGCCGTCGGCGGCATTTTTGCGATTGGCCGCTGGGTCTGGTGCCTTGTCATCGGTGCGCTGATTATCGTGTGGATCGCCGTCGGCGTGACCGATTTGGGCTGGATCAACAAAATTACGATGGCCGCTTTGTTTATTCTGACGCTTGTGTTGTGCAAGGTCATCTTCTTCTCCGGCAACGCCATGGTCGGCATCGACGGCGAGAGCCTGACCTTCGGCGCGGCGGTGGAGCTGGCCGTGGCGATGCCGCTGTCCTGGCTGCCGCTCATCAGCGACTACACCCGCGACGCCGAGAAGCCGACCCAGGCGACCTGGGTCAGCGTTCTGGTCTACGGCGCGGTATCCTGCTGGATGTACGTCATCGGCATGGGTGCGGCCATCTTTACCGGCGAGTATGACATTGCCGTCATCATGGTCAAGGCCGGGCTCGGCATTGCCGCGCTGATCATTCTGGTTTTCTCCACGGTCACAACGACCTTCCTCGATGCGTGGAGCGCGGGCATCTCTGCCGAGAGCCTGTCCGCAAAGCTCAACGGCAAAAAGACCGCCATTGCCGTGACGGTCATCGGCACGGCGGCGGCCATCCTTTTCCCGATGGACGACATCACGGGCTTTCTGTACCTGATCGGCTCGGTGTTCGCGCCGATGATCGCCGTGCAGATCGCAGACCACTTTATTTTGCACCGGGACCGCTTTGCCGTGGCTGCCGACGCGCGCAACCTTGTTATCTGGCTCGTGGGCTTTATCGCCTACCGCCTGCTGATGGGCGTTGACACGCCGGTGGGCTACACGCTGCCCGACATGGTGCTGACCGTAGTGCTGTGCCTGCTGGCCGAAAAAGTAAAACCTACCAAGCAAATGTAAAAGTGTAAACCAACGAGGCGGAGATAACGACGCCTGCGTAAAAAGCGCGAAGGACGCGCTGTAAACAGCAAAATAGCACCCTGTATTTTGCGAAACCTGTCCTGTTTTGGAGCACGGGCGGCAGCTATAATGGTAGCATCATCAGCAAGAAAACCCGCTGATGACGACCCTTATCGCTGCCGCTTTTTTTGCGGCCCAATGTGTTCTGAAGGAGGAACAAGAGTATGGGATTCATTATTGCTGCCGCTGTTGCCGCGGCCGTCATTGCCTTCTGCTTTCTCTGCTACAAGAAGGCCCCGCCGACCCAGGCTATCGTCGTGACAGGCTTCGGCCTCTCCCGCCCGAAGGTCGTCTGCGGGCGCGGCGTCTTTGTGCTGCCCATTGTGCAGCGCGCAGACCGCCTGAACATGCGCCTGTTGAAAATCGACGTGAAAACGCCGGAAACGGGCGTTAAAACCAAGGAGGGCGTCTCCCTCTGGCTCGACAGCGTCGTCACCGTCCAGGTCTACAGCGAGAACTCCACCGTCTCGGACGAGGAGGTCCGCAACGCCGGATATGACGACATCCGCAAGTACATCAATTCCCGCCAGCAGTCCGCGATCTCGAACTTCCTCGGCATGGACGAGGCGCACATCAATGAAAAGATCAACGATGTGCTGCAGGGCAACCTGCGTGAGATCGTGTCCGAGATGACCGTGGACCAGATCCTGACAAACCGCAAGCAGATGGCCGTCAGCGTCGTGGAGAACGCACGCCCCGACCTGGCCAAGATGGGCTTGGAGGTCGTGACCTTCAACGTGCAGGACGTCAAGGACGCCGTGGACGCCATGGGCCACAACCACGGCGTTATTGAAGCCATCGGCGTCGAGCAGGAGGAGCTTGTGAAAAAGCGTGCCTCCATCGCCAAGGCCGAGGCCGAGCGCGACGTCTCCTGCGCGAAGGCTGCCGCCGCCATGGCCGCGAACGAGAAGGAGATCGAAGCCCAGACTGCCATTGCCCAGCGCAACAACGAGCTGGAGCTGGCAAAGTCCAAGCTGAAGGCCGAGGCTGACAAGGCCGCCGCCGACGCGAACGCCGCCGGTATGATCCAGACGAACCTGCGCGCCAAGGAGGTCAAGGAGTCCGAGGCCGACGCCGAGATCGCCCGCCAGAAGAAGATGGTCGACCTGGCCGCCCAGGAGGCCGAGGTCCAGCAGCGCAAGCTGGATGCCGAGGTCCGCAAGCAGGCCGACGCCGAGCTGTACCGCCGCCAGAAGGAGGCCGAGGCCCAGAAGTATGAGGCCGAGCGTGCCGCCGAGGCCGCGAAGTTTGCCAAGCAGCAGGAGGCCGAGGGCATCGCGCTGGTCGGCAAGGCCGAGGCGGAGGCCATCCGCCAGAAGGGCCTGGCAGAGGCCGAAGCGATGAAGCAGAAGGCCGAAGCCTACAAGCAGTACAACGACGCCGCTGTGGCCGAAATGATGATCAAGGTCCTGCCTGAAATTGCCAGGAGCGTCGCGCAGCCCCTGTCCAGCATCGACAAGGTGTCCATCATCGGCGGCGATGCGTCCGGCGTGTCGGGTGTCTCCGGCAATGTGCCGGTGCTGATGGCCCAGACGATGGAGGCCATGAAGGAGGCCACCGGCATCGACATGCGCGACATTGTCCGCGCCAACAGCATCGAGGCCAAGACGGACCGGAACATTACGATCAAGACCGAGGACGAGGAATAAACGGGAAGCAGAGCGGTAGGGGCCGCACACGTGCGGCCCGCAGCTTACCGAAAGGCGCTTGTATTCCTTACACAGCCGGGCCGGGCATGCCCGGCCCCTACTGAGCAATAAAAGAAAGAAACGGGATGTCACTTTTGCGGGCATCCCGTTTCTTTCTTTTTCTCTCACAGCTCCGGCAGCGTTTAGCATAACCGACGTGCCTTTGTCAACTGCCGGTATTTGCAAGCGGCGCGGAGGGTGTGCTATAATAAGGTGGATTTCTGAGATGGGGGAGGGGCAGCCATGCTGCATCTGTACTGGGGCGACGGCAAGGGCAAGACTACCGCCGCCATGGGGTTGGCGCTGCGGGCGCTGGGCCATGGCCGCAGGGTGGTCATCCTGCAATTTTTAAAAGACGGCTCCAGCGGCGAAATTGAAATGCTGCGCCGCTGCGGGGCAGTCGTCTACGCCTGCCCCAACGCGAAATTCACCTGGCTTATGACCGACGCAGAGCGCGCCGAGGCACGCCGGACGAACACCCGGACGTTACAGACGATTTTACAGGGCAGCTTTGACCTGCTGGTGCTGGACGAAGCCTGTGCCGCCTGCAAAAATGACCTTGTGGAGGAAGCTCTGCTGCGGGAGGCCGCTGCCCGCGCCGAACAGGGGGCAGAGGTCGTGCTGACCGGGCGTGAGCCCGCCGCCTGGATGCAGGACGCCGCCGACTACTCCACCGAGCTGCGCGCCGTCAAGCACCCCTACACCCGGGGCATCGCCGCGCGCGAGGGCGTTGAATACTGATACATACGGATATAGAAAAGGCCCCGCCGCTCCCTCGTCATGAGAGCGGCGGGGCTTTCCCGTCCAAAAGAGAATTATAAAAGTAAACAGAGGATGGCGTTTTTAAGCGGTCTGCTTTTTGTCATTCCGTCAGCACAACTGCCACGTCGTTGACGTTTGTGCCGGTGGGGCCGGTCATGATCAGACCGCCAACGGCCTGTAAGGCGTGGTAGGCGTCGTTGTCAGCCAGCGCACGGGGCACGTCAAGGCCCGCCGCAGTGAGGGCGGCTAAGGCTTCGCCGTCCGCGTAGCCGCCCGCGGCATCGGTGGGACCGTCGGTGCCGTCGCTGCCCACAGAGAAAACACAGCATCCGCGCAGCCCGGCCAGCGCCGGGGCTGCGGCTAAGGCAAGCTCCTGATTTCGCCCGCCCAGCCCATGGCCGGTCAGATGCACAACGGTCTCGCCGCCCGCGATAAAGGCCTGTTTGCGGCCCTGCCCTGCGTGGGTGCGGGCAATGCTTCCCAGAAAGCTGCCGACCTCCCGGGCCTCACAGCAAAGGCAGTCTGTCAGCAAAATCGGCTCGTACCCTTCGGCGCGGCAGGCGTCCGCAGCGGCACGGCACAGCTCCCGCACGCTGCCGGTGATTTTTGTGGTCACGTTGGGCAGCGTTTTGGGCGTTTCCTGCGCCAGCAGGGCCCGTGCCTGTGCTGAGAGTGCCAGATGATACTTTTCGGCAACGGCAAGCGCCTGGGCGCAGGTGGAGGTATCCGGCACCGCCGGGCCGCTGGCGATCATATCCAGCGGATCCCCCAGAATGTCGCTCAGCACGATGCTGAACACCTGCGCAGGGGCACAGCGCTGCGCGAACCGCCCGCCCTTCACACCGGAAAGCCGCTTGCGGATGGTATTCATCTCCACAATGTCGGCCCCGCTGGCCAGCAGCTGGCTCGTGATGTCCTGCAGCTCTGCCCCGGGAACGAGCGGCTGCTCGAACAGCGCACTGCCGCCGCCGGAAAGCAGGAACAGCACCGTATCCCCGGCAGTCAGCCCCTGCACCAGCTCCAGCGCCTTTTGGGTGGCCGCAAAACCGTTTTCATCCGGCACCGGGTGGCCCGCCTCATAGCAGGTCACACCGGGAATCTCGCCTTTCACATGGCCGTACTTGGTCACGACCACGCCGCCATCCACCCGGCCCAGCGTTTCAACCGCCGCGTGTGCCATCTGCCAGGCCGCCTTGCCCGCCGCCACCAGAAGCACCCGGCCCTTCCCGGGCCGGAGATCCCGCAGCGCGCGGCGCACCGCCTCATCCGGCAGAACAGCGTTCAGGCTGGAACGAAGGATCACATCCGCATCCCGGCGCAGTGCAGCATTCATAGACTCGCCCTCCTTGCAGCGGTGCCTGCCCCTCCGGGACAGCGCACCGAAAACAGCCGAATAAAAAATCAAGACCGACGATCTCTTTTGAAATCGTCGGTCTTGTTTCAATCCGAGTGGCGAGAATCGAACTCACGGCCTCTTGAACCCCATTCAAGCGCGCTACCAAAACTGCGCTACA
>OHWT01000077.1_pt1 | contig 20506 bp, 15 predicted proteins | sample 1579791 | NCBI WGS metagenome assembly OHWT01 (sample SAMEA3882512, study PRJEB24775) | human gut metagenome | biome: human-associated habitat; feature: intestine environment; material: feces | place: Netherlands | collected 2009/2010
TCCGAAAGTTCATTCACAAATTGTCCAATCTCTTTTTCTGTCAATTCTTCACGAAATGAAAATAGTTCATTCATATCAATTTTTAATAATCGAGCAATTGCCGGAAGTAATGATATATCTGGATATGTGTTTCCTTTTTCCCATGCATACGCTCCTTCTAATTCATCTGCCTTCTCTGTAATTCTTCCATTTTCCATTCCTTCAGCAAAAATCAACTTCTTTCCCGTACAACAGCAAAGTTTAGTAATTGCTTTTGCTTTCCATTTTTTTTTAGAAACGGTACATCATCTTATGCCATTTTGCACCGCCATGTGTCGAGTCGGAAAGTTCAATATATTCGTATCCGATCCTTTTGTAGAATGGAATCATATGATCCTTGCACGTAAGAACAACGGCTTTTTTGTCACGCTCTCCTGCGCTTTTTACCATATGACGCATCAGTGCTTCTCCAATGCCCTGTTTCTGGAACTTCGGATTGACGTCCAGTCCGAAAATCATCTGATAATCACCGTCCGGGTTGTGCAGCGTGGCGTCATGGTAGAGTGCATCCGCCAGATAATCGGTATCCGCACAGCAGCCATTGCAGAAGCCTGCGATTTCGCCGTCTTCAGTTTCCGCTACAAAAAAGCTGTTTTTGCAGGTTTTGTACCGCTCCATGAAGTCTTCATAACCTGCCGCCTCGGCAGCCGGGAAACATAGCGCCTCCACCTCGGCTACCTTTTTCAGATCTTCCTCTTTTACCGGACGGATCGTATACTTTACTTTTCGTTTTAAATAGGGCTTCAGTCCCGCAACGACTTCTTCCACCGTTCCATCCACGAACGGATTCTTCAGTCCGGCCAGCTCCAGCAGTGCAAAATATCCCTTGCTTCCGCCTGCCTGGCAGAGACGGTAATAATCGCCCCACGCCTTTTCCGGCTCTTTTTTGGAACGCTCAAAGAACTGGAAAGCACAGATCTGTGCCAGCGCATAATCAATATAATAGAACGGGTTCACAAAGATATGCTGCTTCTGCATCCAGAAACCGCCCTCCTCGAGGAACTTGTGGCCGTCATAATTTCTCCATGGCATATAGGTCAGCTCTAACTGATGCCAGATCGCACGGCGCTCCTTGGCCGTCATGCCGATATTTTCAAATACCTTATGCTGGAACTCATCCACACATACCATGTACGGAATCACTTCCAGCGCGCTCATCAGGTGCGCATAACGGTAATCATCTGCTTTCTCTCCAAAGAATGCATTCATCCAGGGGTATGCGAAATGCTCCATTGTCATCGAGTGAATCTCCGCCACCTCGCTTGTCGGGAATACCATATCCATAAACGGAATCTGTTTTGCCGCCGTATAAGCCTCGAATGCATGGCCCGCCTCATGAGTCAGAACATCAACGTCCGCGCTCGTACCATTAAAGTTGGAGAAGATGAACGGCGCCTTGAACGTATTCAGAAATGTGCAGTAACCGCCTGTCTGTTTTCCCGGCTTCGTCTCCAGGTCAAACAGCTCATGCTCCACCATAAAATCAAAGAACTCACCCGTCTCTTTCGACAGCTCATGGTACATCTTCTGCGCCTTCGCAACCAGTTCCTCCGTCGTTCCTTCCGGAACCGCATTTCCTTCCGGGAAAATCAGCTCCTCATCGTAATAATGCAGCCGGTCCACTCTAAGCCGTTTCTCCTGCTCCTTCCGAAGCTCCAGGCAGAGCGGTACAATCTTCTCCTTCACCTGCGCACGGAACTTTGCAACATCCTCCGCCGTATAATCGTATCTTCCATAGCTCAGGTAAATAAATTCAATGTAAGAAGAAAATCCCAGCTTCTTCGCAATTTTATCGCGCAGCGGAACCATCTTGTCATACAGCGCATCCAGCTCCCCGGAAATCTCTTCATACAAATCTCCCCATGCCGTCATCGCCTCTTTCCGCATCTGGCGGTCCGTACTCTGCATCGCCTTCAGCAGTCCATAAAAATTACACGTTTCGCCCTTAAATTCCGTCGAAGCATTCGCCGTAATTTTACTGTACTGCTGCGTCAGATTCGCCTCTTCGATCAGATCCTCCACGATACAGTCGTCCGCTAATTTTTGGCCAACCTCCATATTCTTCACAAAAAATTCCCCGAACTCCTCTGCAAACTCTTTGATAAACGGAGACTCCAGAATCACCTTCTCTGCCTTTTGTATCAGCAGATGGATCGCCGGAATCGTCTCATTCCAGAACTGAACCTCTCCTTCATAAAACGAATCTCTGGTGTCCACCGTATATCTTACCTGCGCCACTTCCGCCATTGTCGCCCAGGCATCCTCGCGCGTTTTTTCTTCCATAAAAAGTCCGCGCAGCTCCTCATATGATTTTGCCTCTTTGAGCGCCTTCGTATACGCTCTTACTTTTTCCTGCTCTGCCTCCATGTCCGGCCTTACGTATTCAATTTCCGAAAACTTTTTCATCTTCTCTTACCTCCTTCTATTCCAGAACGCCCAGATTTTTCAACTCATGATAAACCCGGGACGCCGGCAGTCCCATCACATTATAATAGTCTCCCTGGATTCCTTTCACAAACTTTGTCCCAAACACCGTCTGAATTCCGTATCCTCCAGCCTTATCCGACCACACAGGAGCCTCCCCCTCTTTCTCAAGAGCAAGATACCCGTTTATCTCCTCCTCTGTCATCGCATAAAACTCTACATCTGTACGGTCACAGAACGATACCACACGCTTTGCGTCCCCCTCTGTTACCGCAATCGTAACTCCAGTATACACCTGATGCACCCTTCCCTGCAACTGCTGCATCATGCTTCTGGCATGTTCTATCCCTTTCGGCTTGCCAAGGATCTCCCCTTCAAAAGCCACAACCGTATCCGCCCCGATCACAACGGCATCCCCTTCGGTAATCTCCGCAACATCCAGACATTTCAGCCGTGAAAGCTCCTCCACAACCTTCTCCGGTTCCGCAGACGTCACAACTTCTTCCGCCCCTGAAGCCTGAACCTTACACCGTATTCCCAACATCTCCATCAACTCTCTTCTTCTGGGTGACCCCGAAGCCAATATCACTTTCATCCTGCTGTCTCCTTTATTTTTTCTTTCATGACATGCATTTTTTTCACACCATGCAGCGGTCCGCGGGAATGTGCGGCTTGCGCCAGATGGCCGGATAAAATAAGTACGCCGGGAACAAACACAATCCACTCGTGTCCGTTCCCGGCGTACTTATTTTATCCAGATGCCTGAATTTCCGTCTTATGCAAAGCAAAACGATAAGCCGGGTTATGTCGTGTGTAATCATCTATCCAATGGAACTGTCGCCAGTCCCCTTAAGCGACCCACCTGAAAACATGACGGGCAGCCATATACGTTTTCTATTCGGTCTTGCTTCGGATGGGGTTTACATGGCTTTCTCTGTTACCAGAGAAACGGTAGTCTCTTACACTGCCTTTCCACCCTTACCAGGAAAAACCTGGCGGTATCTCTCTGTTGCACTATCCCTGGAGTCACCTCCGCCGGACGTTATCCGGCACCCTGCCCTGCGAAGCCCGGACTTTCCTCACCTGGCCCCTTTCGGTCCTGCCAGCCGCGATTACATATCTTACTTTGTCAAAAACGGAACATCAGACAGTTAATAATCTTACCACAAACTCTCTTTCTTGTCCATCCCCAAATCGCAGATCCCACAAATCCATACAAAACAGCCTTTCACACATCAAAGCAGCTTCCCCCCACAAACTCCCGCAGAATCGAATTCTTGGGAATATCCTCAATCGGCACTCCGACAAAATAATCCAAAAACTTCAGCAGCCGCTTTGCTTCCTGGTACTCCGGCTCTCCCTCCTCAATCTGGAACAAAAGCGGCTCCGCATACAGCTTCAGCACCGAAAGCTCATACACCAGCGCTGAATTGAACATCACATCCGCCTTCTCTTGATTCGGGAAAATATTACGATCTTCCCCGCGGCGCACCGACGGCCACATCGCAATCGTCTCCTTCGCCGATGTCGCCCGTGTCCGGCTGTCACGCACCATACGCCGGATCAGCCGGCCGTCCGTCGTCGGAATCCGGTTGTGCTCATCCACATTGATCTGCGTCAGCGCACTGATATAAATCCGGAATTTACTTTCCGAAGGAAGCGACCATGTCAGTTTTTCATTCAGCCCGTGAATCCCCTCCAGCACCAGCACATCGGTCTCCTTCATCTGAATAAAATTCCCCTTGTACTCGCGCTTGCCCGTCTTAAAATTAAAATACGGCAGTTCCACACGCTCTCCGTTCAAAAGTGCTGTCATATCCCGATTCAAAAGCTCGATATCCAGTGCTTCCAGGCATTCAAAATCATAATCGCCGTTTTCATCCCGCGGCGTATCTACCCGGTTCACATAGTAATTATCAAGGCTGATCGGATGCGGCGTCAGACCATGCGCTGAAAGCTGGATGGAAAGCCGGTTGCAGAACGTTGTCTTTCCGGAGGAAGACGGCCCCGCAATCAGCACAAATTTAACCTGCTTTCTTTCCGCAATCTGCTCCGCAATCTTCGCAATCTTCTGCTCCTGCAGCGCCTCCGCAATCAGCATCATCTGCTGAATATTGCCCTTCGTGATGCGTTCATTTAAGTCGGCAACCGTGGAAATTCCCATCTGCTCACCCCAGCGCTCCGATTCCCGCTGCACCTGGAACACCTTCGGGGAGAGATTCGCCGCCGGCACCGTCTCCGGCGCCTTTTTCTCCGGCATCTGCAGCACAAAGCCGTCATCGTATAAATAGAGATCAAAATACTTCAGATAACTCGTATCATACGTCATAAATCCATAATAATAGTCTTCAAAATCCCCGAGACTGTACAGATTCACACGGGAGACACGGCGGTAACGGAACAAGCGGTCTTTATCCGTCATGCCATGCAGCCGGAACCGTTCTCTCGCCTCGTGCGTATCGACACTCCGCTTATAAATCGGCACCGCCTTTTCCACCTGTTCATGCATATACGCTTTTACTTCGTCCAAAAACTCCTGATTCAGCGTGATATCGCCGTCCACCGTGTAGAAAAAGCCCGAACCCGCCGAAAAATGCAGCATCACATGGCGGATCTTATCGTAGCCTCCCACATGATACACCGCTTTTACCAGCAGAAGAGAAAGACTCCTCTGATACGTTTTATGTCCGATCTCATCCTCCGTTGTCACAAATTCCAGTTCACAGTCTTTTTTCAGCTGTTTGTGCAGCTCCCGCAGCCGTCCGTCCACTTTCACAAGGACAATCGGCGCGTCCATTGTTTTTTCAAAATCCTTTGCAATCTCATAATAAGAGCAATTTTCCGGATATTCGTATCCTTTTCCATCAATTGTTACCTGAATCAATTGTAATTCCTCCTTCTTGCAAAACTTTCTGAAAATTCAGAAGTGACAGAAAAGGCGCGCCCGAAAATTACAACTGCTGAAATTTTCAGACACGCCCCTCTTGTGCAAACGCTGTCGTTACATCGTATGGAAACGCGCAAGCGCAGATTCCAGTACTGCCTCTTTTTCTTTTAATTCCCAAAGGCGCTGTGCTGCCTTTTCACTGGAGTGATCCGAAAGCTGGCGGATCAGCGTCTGGTTCTGCTCCTGCTGTTTCAGAAGGTATTCCCTCAGCACCGGATTTTCCTTTTCCAGAAGGCGCGGTCCATAGAAAAGCTCCTCCGCCTTCAGATTCTCCTTTTCCCCTGGCACTGCCCGCAGAATCGGATAATATTTTCCATCCTCCTCTACAAAATTCTCCTGTGCAAGGAAAAATCCGTGTTCCAGAAGCCATGCACGCACGCGGTCGATATCCGACTGCGGCTCCAGGATCAGCTCCCGAAAACCGGACAGCAGCGGCTCACCTTCGCTTAAAATTCTTATGGTAAGCCCGCCGCCCATGCCCGCGATGAGAAGAGAATCACCCTCTCCCGCACGCAGGGCATGGAGTCCGTCGGAAAGTCTTGTTTCTATGTAGTCCCCCATCTGGTACTGCGCAATATGCTCCCTGGCCCGCTCCAGCGGTCCGCGGTTCACATCCATGGCGATTGCGGAGGAAATCTTCTTCTGTTCCAGCAGCGCAATCGGCACATAGCCGTGATCTGTTCCCACATCGACCAGGCAGCCGCCCGGGGTGACAAACTCCGCTACCGCGGAAAGTCTTTTTGATAACTGCATTTTCCTGTCGTCCTTTTCTTCCTCGCAGATTAGTCCAGGTAATCTTTCAGCTTTCTGGAACGGCTCGGATGGCGCAGTTTACGGAGCGCTTTCGCCTCAATCTGACGGATACGCTCTCTTGTAACGTTGAACTCTTTACCAACCTCTTCGAGGGTTCTCGCACGGCCGTCATCGAGTCCGAAACGGAGACGCAGAACCTTCTGCTCACGGTCAGTCAGCGTGCTTAACACATCCTCGAGCTGCTCTTTCAGCATGGTGAATGCTGCCGCGTCTGCCGGTACCGGCACATTGTCGTCCTGAATGAAATCGCCGAGGTGGCTGTCCTCTTCCTCACCGATTGGTGTCTCGAGGGAAACCGGTTCCTGGGAGATTTTCAGGATCTCACGCACACGCTCTACAGACATGTGCATCTCCTCTGCGATCTCTTCCGGAGTAGGTTCGCGGCCTAACTCCTGCAGTAACTGACGGGAAACGCGGATCAGCTTGTTGATGGTCTCTACCATATGAACCGGAATACGGATCGTTCTCGCCTGGTCTGCAATCGCTCTTGTGATCGCCTGGCGGATCCACCATGTTGCATAGGTGGAGAATTTGTATCCCTTGCGGTAATCGAATTTTTCAACCGCTTTGATGAGGCCTAAGTTACCTTCCTGAATCAGATCCAGGAACAGCATGCCGCGGCCGACATAACGTTTTGCAATGGAAACAACGAGACGAAGGTTGGCCTCTGCCAGACGTTTTTTCGCATCCTCATCGCCCTCTTCCATTCTCTGTGCCAGCTTGATCTCTTCCTCTGCGGAAAGAAGCGGCACTTTACCGATCTCTTTTAAGTACATGCGGACCGGGTCCTCAATGCTGACACCTTCCGGAACGGAAAGGTCGATGTTTTCCATATCGATCTCTTCTTCCTCGGAAAGGTCGATGTCATCGTCGTCCAGAAGGAGAAGATCGCGGTCTGCCGCATTTGGATCCTCAGTCATATCGGAGAGACGCAGTACGTCGATACCGCTTGCCTCCAGGTACTCAAATACCTTCTCCATCTGCTCCGCATCCAGCGGCATATCGCGGAAAAAGTCGTTGATTTCCTGATATTCCAGGACGCTCTTTTTCTTCTTGCCGTATGCTACCAGCTCTTTTAATTTTTCCATAAATTTTGCTTTATCGAACTCCATTGACTGTCCATCCTTCCATAGCTTGTATATATTCTGTCCCTGTCCTGCGAAATTAAACACACAGAACAGAAGATTCCAGGGTTTTTCTTTGGTATCCAGTTTTGCTTAAAAAGTGAATTCCGGAAGTTCCCCTGCTTTCCACCGCTCCAGGCTTTTTTTATCTGCCATCAATTTCTGCAGCGCCGCCATATCGGTCACATTCATATGCGCCGACTGATATGCAATACTGTTCTCTTTCATATTGCAGATCACATCGTGCAGCGCGCGCCGTTTTTCCTCCTCTGTCTCCAGCGGGATTGTGGCATTAAAAAGGCCCGCAACTTCTTTCTGCTCCTCGGAATCAACAAACTGATTCAAAAGCTTTGCCGGATTTACGCCGCCCTCGTGGTACTGCAGCACAATCATCTCTGCAATCTGGTGGTAGAGAGGGGTGGTAAAATCCGCCGGCGTAATATATTTTTCCAGCTTTCCAATGAGCGCCGGATAAGATGTCATCCACGTCAGCATCAGCTTCTGTGCTTTTTCGACGCCGCCCTCTTTTTCTTTTTTGTTTGAGGCTGTATTCCGCGGCTTTACGCTCTCCGTCCTTCCGGCTCCCGAGAGTGCCATCTGGCCGACCTGCTTGCGCAGTACCTCGACGGCAATGCCGTACTTTCCCGCCACAGCCTCAAGATAGCTGTTCCGCTCGATCTCATCCTCGATCGCAACGAGACGGCGCACCGCTTCATGAAGAAAATCTGATTTGCCCTGCGGATCGGCAAGATCGAAATCGCGCTCCTTCATGCGGATCTCGTACAGAACGCTGTTTTCCGCCTCCTCCAGGCGTTTTTCGAACGCCTCACAGCCCTCGTGCTGGATAAACTCATCGGGGTCCTTATACGGTCTTAAATTGACGACACGCGTGGTAAGGCCGACACCCTTCAGCATCGGAATCGCACGGAGTGCTGCTTTGACACCCGCCTCATCGCTGTCGTAAATCACAAGAACCTCGTCGGTGTACCGCTTCATGAGTCCCGCCTGCAGCGAGGTGAGCGCCGTTCCAAGAGATGCCACCGCGTTGTTGAAGCCCGCCTGGTGCATGGAGATGACATCCATATAGCCCTCGCAGATGATCAGATTTTTCCTCCGCGAAGAGCGCGCCAGGTTCAGCCCATAGAGGTTGCGGCTTTTGTCGAAGATCTTTGTCTCCGGCGAGTTCAGGTATTTCGGCTTTCCATCCCCCATCACACGGCCTCCGAAGCCGATCACGCGGCTGTTGGCATCCATGATCGGGTAGATGACACGATTCCAGAACTTATCCTGCATACCGTGCACTTCGTCCGCCAGAAACAATCCCGACTGGCGAAGGATTTCATCGTCATACCCTTTTTCTTTTAAAAAGCGGTACAGCAGGCTTCCGTACTTATCTGAGTAGCCAAGGCCGAATTTCCGGATTGTATCATCCGAAAGACCGCGCCCCTTTAAGTAATCGTAGCCCTGCTTTCCGCGTTCGGTGTGGAGCTGGTAATAATAGAATTTCGCCGCCTGTTTGTTGATTTCCAGCAGCGTGTTCTTTAAATCCGCCTGCTCCTTTGCTTCTTTCGAATACTCCATCTGCGGAAGTTCCACCCCGGCCCGGTCGGCCAGAAATTTCAAGGCTTCCACAAACGTGAAGTTTTCGTATTCCATCAAAAATGTGAAAACATTTCCTCCGGCTCCGCATCCGAAGCAGTAATACATCTGCTTTCCGGGGCTGACGGAAAAGGAAGGGGACTTCTCATTGTGGAACGGGCAGAGCCCGAAGTAAGAGCTTCCTCTTCTTGTCAGCTTTACGTAGCCGGATATCACATCTACGATGTCATTTTTCATACGAATTTCTTCCACTAAATCATCGGAATATCGCATTTTTTCCTCCCTGTATCTAATAAACCGCCCAGGCTTTCGGCACGAACAGCTCCTCGTATTTGTGCATGGAATACTGATCGGTCATACCGGCAATGTAATCGCATACTACCTGTGTCTTGTCCTCGCCGCACCCGATCAGATTCCGGTACTCGCGGGACATCTGTTCCGGGTGCTCCTGGTAGTAGGTGTAGAGGGAAATCAGCATCTTCTTTGCCTTCTCCTCCTCTTTTTTCGCCTCCGGGTTGCGGTAGACGTTCGCGAACATCAACTCCCGCAGCATGCGCATGCCCTCGGCAATCTCCGCCGACTGGCGCACATACTCCGTTCCGCGGCTCTGCTCCACAATGTCGTGGATCAGCGTATTGAGCCGCTCGCGGCATGTATCGCCAAGGACGACGCGGATCGTAATCGGGATGTCATCCTCGCTTAAAATGCCGGCACGGATGGCATCGTCCATATCGTGGTGGATGTAGGCGATCTTGTCGCAGAGACGCACAACCTGTCCCTCCAGGGTCGACGGTTTTCCCGCCGTGCGGTGGTTCAGAATTCCATCCCGCACTTCCCAGGTCAGGTTCAGGCCCTGTCCTTCCTTTTCCAGAACCTCCACGACACGGACGCTCTGTTCCGCGTGGCGGAAGCCCCCGGGATGCACCGCATTGAGCGCCGCTTCCCCGGAATGGCCGAACGGCGTGTGTCCGAGATCATGGCCGAGCGCAATGGCTTCGGTCAGATCCTCATTCAGATTCAGCGCCCGCGCAATCGTGCGGGCAATCTGGGATACCTCGAGTGTGTGCGTCAGGCGGGTCCGGTAATGATCTCCCTGCGCAGCGAGAAACACCTGTGTTTTGTCTTTCATCCTGCGAAAGGCTTTGGAGTGGAGAATCCGGTCCCGGTCTCTCTGGTAGACGGTGCGGATGTCACACTCCGGTTTATATCGGTCCCTTCCTCTGGAATTCCGGCTGTGTGCCGCATAAGGACTCAGCTCCTGAAATTCCCGTTCTTCAAACGATTCTCTCAAGTTCAAACGAAGACCACCTCTTTCCCGGTAATATGCCTGTAACAGTTCTTTTCATTGTCCTCCTATTTCCTATATTCGGTGCCCGATTCCGATTTCCTTTTTTATTTTTCAAATTTTTCAAATTTTTTCAAAAAAAAGTGTTGACGGCTTACAACTCTGGTGCTATAATACATCTTGTCGTCAGCGAGATGACAAAAACTTAAAGAACATGCGGAAGTGCTGGAATTGGCAGACAGGCCAGACTAAGGATCTGGTGGTCATTGCGATCGTGTGGGTTCAAGTCCCATCTTCCGCAGAACGAAAACCCTTGTGCATACAAGGGTTTTTTCCTGCTCAAAAAAATCAGACCAGACAAAATCCAGATAAAAATTTCTACTGCTCTTCTTTTTATTTCCTAAACTATTTTTCTTTCAAAAAAATCAGAGGAAATTCCTTTCTGGATCCCTCTGATTTTTTATTTTTCTTTTTTTCAGAATTTTCTCTGCAATTTCTGTTTTTACAGGTTCGGTCTTACAATCTTCGGTGTATAGCCAGCCTCTTCCAGTGCTTTGACGATACGGTTCTTGTGATCGGTGCCGAATGCCTCCATTGTGATGCGGAGCTCTACTGCAGCACTTCTGTTCGTTGTGAAGAACTGGTTGTGGTCCAGTTTGATGACGTTTCCGTTCTCGTTTGCAATCACCTGGGAAACGCGTACCAGCTCGCCTGGTTTATCCGGCAGAAGAACGGATACAGTAAAGATACGGTCTCTCTGGATCAGTCCGTTCTGGATCACGGAAGACATGGTGATGACGTCCATATTTCCGCCGCTTAAGATTGAAACAATCTTTTTGCCCCTGACATCCAGATGCTTTAATGCAGCCACAGTCAGAAGACCGGAGTTCTCAACGATCATCTTGTGGTTTTCTACCATATCAAGGAATGCTACGATCAGCTCATCATCATCCACGGTAATGATCTCGTCCAGGTTCTGTCTTACATACGGGAAAATCTTGGATCCCGGTGTCTGTACTGCAGTACCGTCTGCAATTGTGCTGACAGGAGATACGGTCGTTACCTCGCCTTTTTCAAAAGAAGCCTTCATACAGGCTGCTCCGGACGGCTCAACACCGATGACTTTGATGTTTGGTTTCAGCAGTTTTGCCAGTGTGGAAACACCGGTAGCCAGTCCGCCTCCTCCGATCGGAACAAGGATATAATCTACGAGCGGAAGCTCCTGAATCACTTCCATAGCGATGGTTCCCTGGCCGGTTGCAACGGTCAGATCATCGAACGGGTGAATAAAGGTATAGCCATGCTCCGCTGCAAGCTCGTATGCTTTTGCACATGCCTCATCGTACACATCTCCGTACAGAACAACCTCAGCGCCGTAGCTCTGGGTACGCTCTACTTTGATGAGCGGTGTGGTAGTCGGCATTACGATGACAGCCTTTGCACCGTAGCATTTTGCCGCATACGCAACGCCCTGTGCATGGTTTCCTGCAGATGCGGTGATCAGTCCTTTTGCGCGCTCCTCTTCACTTAAGGTGCTGATTTTGTAATAAGCACCGCGCAGCTTATAGGCGCCGGTCAGCTGCATATTTTCCGGTTTTAAATAGACTTTATTTCCCGTCTGCTCGCTGAAATATTTGCTGTAAACCAGTTTGGTCTCCTGTGTTACTTTTTTTACGATTTCAGACGCTTCCTCAAATTTCGGGAGTGTCAGCATTTCTTCTGCCATAGTCTTTTCTCCTTGTTGTCTTTTTTAAGCATTCTCTTCGGATGTATGGAACAGTGCATTTACAAACTGGTCTGCATCAAATTTCTGCAGATCGTGGATGCTCTCGCCCACGCCGATGTATTTGACCGGAATATCAAGCTCTGACTGGATCGCCACTGCAATACCACCTTTTGCTGTGCCATCCAGTTTGGTAAGGATGATTCCGTTTACGTTGGCAACTTCTGCAAACTGCTTTGCCTGTGCCAAGGCATTCTGTCCTGTTGTTCCGTCGAGAACGACCAGCGTTTCCAGATATGCCTCCGGATATTCTCTCTCAAGGATCCTGTAGATCTTGCGGAGTTCTTCCATAAGGTTCTTTTTATTATGAAGACGTCCTGCTGTATCGCAGAGAAGTACGTCTGCATTTCTTGCTTTGGCTGCTGCCACCGCATCATAGATAACAGATGCAGGATCTGCTCCCGCCTGTCCGCCGATGATCTCCACACCTGCACGGTTCGCCCACTCAGTAAGCTGCTCTCCTGCTGCTGCGCGGAAAGTATCGGCTGCTGCAAGGATAACCTTCTTGCCCTGGTCTTTTAATTTTCCTGCAAGCTTTCCTACTGAAGTGGTTTTTCCGACACCATTGACACCGATCACCAAGACTACGGATTTGCGGTTCTCAAATTCATACTCTGTGCTGTCCACACGCATCTGATCCTTGATCTCATTGATCAGAAGCTGTTTACATTCCATCGGTTCCTTAATATGACGTTCGGAAACCTCTTTCTTTAAATTCTCAATAATAGAAGTGGTCGCATTGATCCCGATATCACCCATGATCAGAATCTCTTCCAGCTCTTCATAAAAATCTTCATCAATACTGGAAAAACCACTGAAAATACTGTCAAATCCGGCTACGATATTGTCTCTGGTCTTTGCCAGTCCACTGACTAATCGTTTAAAAAAACCTTTCTTTTCTTCTGCCATGTGAAACTCCTCCTGTTACTGGGTAAGCTGATTCTCCACCAGATCGACGGAAACCAGTGTGGATACCCCTTTTTCCTGCATGGTAATACCATAAAGCCGGTCTGCGGCGTTCATAGTTCCACGTCTATGGGTTATTATAATAAATTGTGTGTTTTTCGTCAACTTCTGTAAATATCCGGCAAATCGCCCAACATTGGAATCGTCCAGCGCTGCCTCGATCTCATCCAGCAGACAGAACGGTGACGGCTTCAGATTCTGGATCGCGAAAAGAAGTGCGATAGCTGTCAGAGCTTTTTCCCCGCCGGAAAGCTGCATCATATTCTGCAGTTTCTTTCCCGGCGGCTGGGAAATGATCTTAATTCCTGCCTCCAGGATATCTGCCTCTTCATCCAGCTCCAGAGTTCCTTTTCCGCCTCCGAACAATTCCTTAAATGCCTTGTCAAATTCCTTCTGGATCTCGCCGAATTTCTCAGAAAACTGTTTCCGCATTCCCTCATCCAGCTCCTGAATGATCTGTTCCAGAGTTTTCTCCGCTGTGACCAGATCCTCATACTGGCCGGACAGAAAGGTGTGTCTTTCCAGAAGTTCCTTATAATCCTCAATAGCATTTACATTTACAGGTCCCAGCTTTCTGATATCATCTTTAATCTGAGCTGCCTGTCGCTTCATCTGCGAAAGATCAGTAAGTTCCTCTTTTCTGTAGGAAACGGCATTATTGGGAGTAATCTCATACTCGGACCACATATAGGCAATCCGCTCTTCCCTGTTCTCCTCCAGCTTGTCCATCTGTCCCTGCAGACGGTAACATTCCTTATCCAGAAGTCCGATCTGACCGGACAGATAATCTCTTTTCTCAAAAAAATCTTTATGCTGAGAAGTTCTGCTCTCTTTCTCCTTCTGCAGATTTTTCAGCTGCATCTGTGCCTGTTCTTCATGAAGGACAGACTCTTCCGACTCTTTTTTCAGCTGGGTGATCATCTTCTGCTTCTTTTCCATCTCTTCACTGCTGTGAGCAAGAGACTGATAAATATCCTCTTTCTCAGTCATAAAAGCTGTGATTTCTGCTTTCAGACGGCTCAGGTTTTCCTGGTCAAATTTCTCTTTCTGTTCAAGAGCGGATGACTGAAGACGGATTTCTTCTAACTCCCGGGTGATTTTCTTCTCTTCTTCTTTCCATTCATCCAGTTCTGACTGCTTTGCCTCAATAAAACTCTCCAGTTCTTTCTCATCCTGCTTTGAATTCTCCAGTTCCCTGGCAATCCGGTCATGATCCTGCCGGATTTCCATGACCTGGCGTTTGATCTCTGCCTGATCTCTGTTGATCTGCGCATATCCGCTTCGGATCTCCTCAGCTTTCTTTTCCTGCTGTTTGATATTCATTCTGGCAGTATTCTGTTCTATATATTTCTGACGGAGTTTTTCCTGAAATCCTGCAATGGCATCACGAAGCCTGTTTCTCTTATTTTTATTTTCCTCAACAGCGTTCTGCATTTCGGTCAGATTCTGCTTCAGCTGGTTTACTTTTGTTTCCAGTTCCTCTATCTCACGCCGTCTTCCAAGCAGATTGCTGTTGTTTCTGAAGGCACCGCCGGTCATGGAACCTCCCGGGCTTAAGGATTCACCTTCTGTTGTGACCATTCTCAGACTGTGTCTGTATTTTTTTCCTATTGCAATGGCATGATCAATGTTATCAACTACCAGCACTCTTCCAAGAAGGAATTTCGTGATCTGCTGATACTGAGAAGCTACGGACACCAGTTCGCTGGCAATCCCCACAACGCCCGGCTCTTTCAGTGCTTCTTTCGGTGTAAACTCACCTCTGGGACTTATGCTGCTCATGGGAAGAAAGGTCGCACGTCCATAACGATTCTTTTTCAGAAATTCGATCATGGTTTTGGCAGTCTGCTCATTATCTGTAACAATATTCTGAATGCTCCCACCAAGAGCTGTCTCGATAGCGATCTCATAATCTTTGTTTACCTGGATCAGATCTGCGACAACACCCTGGATTCCCGGAACACGTTCTTTTTGTTCCATAACTCTCCGGATACTGTTTCCGTATCCATCATAGCGCTCCGCGATATTTCTGAGAGAATCCAGCCGGGATGCCTCTCTGTGATAGGCTGTCTGTTCTGCTTCCAGCTTTGTGTTCTGTTCCTTCAGCTTTTCCTGAATCTTCATCACACTCAGATTCAGATGTTCACATTCCTCATTGGCATTTTCAATCTGGGATGTAATCTCATCATACTGTTTCCGGGCTGTAGTCAGAATGGTCTGCTGCTCTTCCTCTTCACTCTTCAGTCTGAGAATACGCTGGCTGATCTCTGCCTTACGGATTTCTGCCTGTTCCATCATTGCATCAAATCTCTGGGCTTTACCCTTGACATTGGCGCGGCTGTTCAGAATTTCAATGATCTCATTTTTGCCATTCTCCACTTCTAGAGTACAGGCTTCCATATTCTCCTGCGCTGTCCTTAATTTCTCTTCTTCCTCAGAAAGTTTCTTACGGACAGCCTTTAACTGTGCATAAATATCCGTTTTTTCTTCTTCAAGTTTCTTCTTTGAATCTGTTCTTACTGAAAGTTCAGCCTCAATAGTCTGGATACGTCCCTTATAATGCTCTTCATTCTGTGCCCCTGCCAGTATCTGCTCATTTAATACATTGATCTGGCCTTCCAGCTGTTGTTTACGGATTGCCTGCTCCTGACCGGAAATGCGAAGTGCATCCATTTTGGAATTTAAATCTTCCAGCTCCAGTTCCAGACGTTCATATTCCACCTTGGTCCGGTCATAGGAACTCTGGGTATCCTTCAGCTGATTCTGCGCAATTATGTTCTTCTCTTCCAATTCCTTGAGTTCTTTGGCTGCAGCAGCATACTCCATCAGGAACATATTCACATCCAGTTCCTTAAGAGTCTCTCTTTTGGAAAGATAAACTCTTGCTGTCTCTGACTGTTTCTCCAGTGGTTCCAGCTGTCTGGTAAGCTCCGAGAGGATATCTGTCACTCTGATCAGGTTCTGGCGTTCTTCCTCCAGTTTTTTGATAGTGGTATTCTTTCTTCTCTTAAATTTAACAATACCTGCTGCCTCATCAAAAAGCTCTCTTCTCTCTTCCGGTTTACCGCTTAGGATCCTGTCGATCTGTCCCTGTCCGATAATGGAATATCCTTCTTTACCGATACCTGTATCATAAAACATCTCATTGATATCTTTCAGTCTGCAGGCACTTCCGTTGATCTTATATTCACTCTCTCCTGAACGGTAAAGCCTTCTGGTAACCGTAACCTCGTTAAAATCAACCGGAAGCTTATGGTCTGAATTATCCAGTGTGATCGCCACCGATGCATAACCCAGGGGTTTTCTTGTCTCTGTACCGGAGAAAATAACATCCTGCATATTTCCTCCTCGCAGAGACCTGGCACTCTGTTCACCCAGCACCCATCTCACCGCATCACCGACATTGCTCTTTCCACTTCCGTTCGGACCTACAATACCGGTGATCCCGTTATGAAATTCAAAATTGATCTTCTGGGCGAAAGACTTAAATCCCTGTACCTCTATATTCTTTAAATACATAATTCTCCTGTTTATTTTCTGAGTACACGAATCGCCTGGTATGCTGCGGCCTGTTCTGCTGCTTTCTTTGTATGACCGCTTCCCTGTCCCATCACTTTTCCGTTTACTCTTGCCTCCACAGTAAAGTTTTTGTTATGATCCGGGCCTTCTTCTTTTATCAGATGGTACTCCACAAGATGGGTTCCCTTCTCCTGTACGATTTCCTGCAGGATGGTCTTGCTATCATAAAAGAGCTGTTTGTTCTCAAGATCGTTCAGAATGAATTTCAGAACAAACTCCTTTGCGCTAGCAAAACCACCGTCCAGATAGATAGCTCCAAGCAGAGCCTCTGTTGCATCGGAAACAATAGAGTCACGGTTTCTTCCACCGGTCATATCCTCACCTTTTCCAAGGAGCAGATACTGCGGCAGTCCGAAATCTCTTGCACAATAAGCAAGACTGGGTTCGCAAACCAGGCTGGCTCTCTTCTTGGTCAATTCGCCCTCTGGAATCTGGGTGAATTTCTTATAGAGAAAATCACTGCTGATCAGCTCCAGAACTGCATCTCCAAGAAACTCCAGACGCTCGTTGCAGCCTGCCTTACCAAGCTTCTTCTCGTTGGCATAAGAACTATGTGTCAGTGCAAGGATCAGAAGGTTTCTGTTCCTGAACTCATAACCGATCCGGTTCTCCAATGCTTTTAACTTTTTTTCCATGATAAACTTCCTTCCCTCTGACTAGCTGGCAGCCCCCCGGCAGGTCTTTGCCGAAGAGTCTGCTGCAATGCATGGATGATCATGCTTTTTCTGGTGTCTCTTCCACCATATGGGCAGCGATTTTCTCATTGATCTTCTGCTGTCTGAACTGAACACACTGAAAAATAGCGTGGCGAATCTCAACTGCCCTGGCACTGCCGTGTGTCTTCACAACCAGTCCCTTAAGACCCAGAAGAGGGGCTCCGCCGTACTCACTTGCATCAAATGCCTTCATGGTTTCTTTGACGGCTGGTTTCACCAGAAGAGCTCCAATCTTGCTGCGGGTGTCTTTCATAAGGCCGGTTTTAAGCATCTTTATAAAGGTACTTCCAAGTCCTTCATAAAGCTTCAGGATCACGTTCCCGACAAAAGCCTCGCAGACAATCACATCTGCATAACCAGCCGGAATATCCCTTGCTTCAATACTTCCGATGAAATTGATCCCCGGGCATTCCTTCAAAAGAGGGAACGTCTCCTTCACAAGGGCATTTCCCTTCTCCTCCTCTGCACCAATGTTTACAATGGCAACACGAGGGTTCTTGATTCCAACCACGTCTTCCATATAGATGGAACCCATCTTCGCAAACTGTACCAGATGCTCTGGTCTGGCATCTACGTTCGCACCGCAGTCAATAAGAAGTGACACACCATTCTGGGTAGGAATCAAGGGTGCCAGCGGCGGACGCTGTACTCCTTTGCTTCTTCCTACGATCACCTGACCACCTACTAAAATAGCGCCTGAGCTTCCAGAGGAAACAAATGCTTCTGCTTCCTGCTTCTTCACAAGATTCAGTCCTACCACAATGGAAGAATCTTTCTTCTTACGGATTGCCAGAACCGGAGGCTCTGCTGTCTCGATCACCTCTGTGGTATTCACGATCTGGATTCTTTCCTTGGGGTAATTCTGAAATTTACTCAGCTCTTTCTCAATTACATCCTGCCTGCCGGTAAGGATCACATCAATGTCTTCCCTCTCGGCAACAGCCTCTACAGCTGCTTTCACTGGTTCTGCCGGAGCGTTGTCTCCGCCCATGGCATCTACTACAACTCTAACTGTCTCTGCCATATTTTTCTCCTCTTCGGATATTCTTCAATACTGTAATCTGGTAATGTGAAAACATCCATTATAAACGGGATACGCAAAACACAGCCCTGTTCAACAGCTCCGCCATACCAGAGCATGTTTGAAAAAGGCTACAAGGTACACTATCCCGAATAATACTATTCTACTTTATCTGCCCCCTCTTAGTCAATAGGGAATCAAAGAAAGGTTTCGGACCCAAAGACTGTGGTTGACGAAGCTTCCAATCTCCGCTATACTCTCACTGGGAGCAGATAGGTGCCGGTGTGCCTCCTGGTCTTCAAAACCAGTGTGGGGCGCTAATCCCGTCCCGGATGGGTTCGATTCCCATATGTTCCCGCCAAAAAAGCATACCCAGCTTTCCATTCTTACTCTTCTCATTGAGACCGGTCTGCCTGCTGCAAGTTTCGTTTTAACACTCTTCCTCCATTTTCCATAACTGTAATCCGCTCTCTGTCAAACCTCTCCAGCAGTATGATCGCACATTTACGGGATATTCCCAGACGGTCACGAAATTCTCCAGTCTGGATCATACCCTTTTCTTTAAATAACTGATATACCATATCCAGAGCTTTCTGCCGTATTTCCCAGTGCATATAATGCTTCTCGTCAAACCGTACAAGAACACCGTCCCGCACCATGGCAAAGAACACTTCTGAAAAATCCCGCTCACCGGAAAATACTTTCTTCACTTCATCTGTCAGCGGAGGCATAAAGCCCGATTTCAGATATAATTCCTGCAGCTGCAAAAAGACAGAATTCCCACACATTTCTTCTGTTATTTTTCCTGCAGCATGTGCTTTTTTTCTTTCCTTTCCGGTACATGCGTAACGAACGGCAGCATCTGCATTCTGTCCTTTTTTCCTTTTTACCCCATTGGGATTCAGCACAACTCCACCGCCGATGGTTTCTACCGGCGAATAAAATCTTATAACAAAATGATCCCCTGCTTTCATTGCCGTCACCTGCTCCATCCGAAGCTGGACTATGGCCTCTTCACCGGGCTTCAGCACTACTCTGTCAAACAGAATTATTTTACACACCAGTTCTGCTGCCCCATGATAAAGATGAACACGGGTACCGCTTTTTAAAGAACGCTGTCCTGATTTCAACAGCTGCAGCCGTACATCTGCTATCATGGTACCTTCCATACTTCCTGCTGCTGCCAGAATTTCTCCCCGGGAGATCTGCTCTTTTCCAATTCCCGGAAGGTTCACTGCCACCCGCTGTCCCGGAACAGCTTCGGATACTTCCTGTCCATGCACCTGAATTCCTCGGATTTTTACCCTTTCAGCTCTGGGATAAAGCATAGTGTCATAATTCAAGCCTAAACTGCCATCAAGCAGCGTCCCTGTCACTACGGTTCCAAAGCCCTTTAAAGAAAACACACGATCTATGGGCAGACGAAACGCAGATCCTTTTGTAACCATTCTGCCTGTGCAGCTGTCATCTTCTTTTCGGGAAAGCTTCTGATTCCCCGTGTTTTTTCCGGCTGTGCACAGTTTCCACAACACCCTACGCAGTTCCTCAATCCCACGCCCATCCACAGCACTGGTCACTACCACATCCGCATTTTCCAGAAACGTTCCCTCTGCAAATTCCCTGATTTCCTGGTCAAGTCCCTTTTTCCATTCCAGGTCACCTTTGGTGAGCACAAGCACACCCTTTCGAATACCAAGCAGGGAAAGTATTGCCAGATGTTCCCTGGTCTGAGGCATAACTCCCTCATCTGCTGCGATCACTACCATGGCAATATCAATTCCGCCAGCTCCAGCCAGCATATTCTTTATAAACCTTTCATGGCCTGGCACGTCAATAATCCCAGCTTCCCTGCCATCCGGAAATTTCAGAAACGCAAAACCATTTTCAATTGTAATCCCCCGCCTTTTTTCCTCTGCCAGGCGATCCGTATCCGTGCCTGTCAGCGCCTTGACCAGCCAGGTTTTACCATGATCAATATGTCCGGCAGTACCTATGATCCTGTACCTTTTTTCTTCCATATCTTTTTCACGCCCCATTTTGTTCGAACAATCCCACTATTTCGTTTCCAAATAAACAGCGCGAAGAAACCACTTCTCCGCGCCATGTTTATAACAATATTGTCTTTTTTCTGTTGTTTGGAAATATAATTCAGTAATTTAATAACATTATTCTACAGTAACAGATTTCGCCAGGTTTCTCGGCTTGTCCAC
>OHWT01000082.1_pt1 | contig 20174 bp, 14 predicted proteins | sample 1579791 | NCBI WGS metagenome assembly OHWT01 (sample SAMEA3882512, study PRJEB24775) | human gut metagenome | biome: human-associated habitat; feature: intestine environment; material: feces | place: Netherlands | collected 2009/2010
GGTATGGCGGTGCTTTATGCTTATCACATTCAGGTAAAAGAGATCCAGATGCGTTTTGAGAAGGATACGCTTCGGAATATTATGGATATGCAGTACAAAAATTACAAGCTTTCCAAGGAGAGTATCGATATTGTAAATCAGAAATACCATGATCTGAAGCATCAGATCAATCTTTTAAAAAGCGGCGCAGATTCTGAAAAAGCAGGGGAATACCTGGAACAGATGGAGCGTGAGATCAAGATTTACGAGACACAGAATAAAACGGGAAATAAGGTCCTTGACACCATTCTTACCAGTAAAAGCATGCATTGTCAGAGACATGGTATTGAGCTGAAATTTATGGGTGAGGGACAGTTGCTGAATTTTATGGAGGATATGGATATCAGTGCTCTTTTCGGAAATATGCTGGATAATGCCATTGAAAGTGTGGTGAAGATCAAAGACCGTCAGAAACGTCTGATTTCCCTGCACGTGATCCAGGATAAACAGTTTATCCGTATCCGCACAGAGAATTACTGTGAGGAGAATGTTCAGTTCCAGGATGGAATCCCGATCACCACCAAGAAAGATAAACGGTTCCATGGATATGGAATGAAGAGTATGAAAAAAATTGTAGAGAAGTATGGCGGTTCAGTTATGGCGGGCAAGGCGAATAACTGGTTTGAGCTGAAGATACTGATTCCGATGAAACATTAGACGATTTTTAGGAGGAAAGATAATGCCATCATATAGTATAATTGAGAACTTCGAAGTACATAAAAATAACCGTTTTCTGGAAATTGCAGAATCCTTAAAACCAGAGCTTCTGCATAAGGAAATCAAGGCTGCAAAGGAAATTATGGTGGGAAAAGACCGCCAGATGAGAACAGTTATTACAGAAGAGTACCCGATTGAAAATCTGTATGCAAAATCTTTAAAAAGAGATGATACAGTATTTGTGGATTTCGGGGATCATGCTGTAGGTTATGTAACTCTGGAGCTTAGTAAAACTGGAAGCCATCAGGATGCACCGGTTTATTTTTACCTGAAATTCGGTGAGCGTCTGGAGGAAATGACAGACAAAACCGCTGATTATGACGGCTGGCTCAGCCGTGGCTGGATTCAGGAGGAGTATATTCATGTGGATGTACTTCCGGCGAAGGTGAAGCTTCCAAGAAGATATTCTTTCCGCTATATGGAGCTTCGTGTAATTGATACTTCCGCCAAGTTCCAGTTGAAGATTGACGGTATTTCCTGTGATACGGTTTCTGCTGTGGATATGGAGTCTGTAAAGCCGGTGGATTTCGGAGATCCGCTTTTGAATCAGATCGATCTGGTAAGCCGTAAAACCCTGAAGGAATGCATGCAGGATGTTTTTGAGGATGGTCCGAAGCGTGACCGTAGAATGTGGCTGGGAGATCTGAGACTTCAGGCGAGAGCCAATTATTACACCTTTAAGAATTATGACCTTGCCAAACGCTGTATGTATATTTTTGCAGGACTGCTTTTTAATGAGGGAAAATTAAGCGCCTGCGTATTTACAGAGCCGGAGATGGAGCCAGATGATACTTACCTTCTGGACTATGCATTGTTTTTCTCATCTGTGCTTCTGGATTATTATGAGGCAACCGATGATCTGGAAACCTTAAGGGATCTCTATGATGTGGCAATTGATCAGATCCGCATTGCCATGACACAGTTAAATGAGAAAAATGTTGTGGAGGATTTAGGGGATGCATTCTGGTGCTTCCTGGACTGGGGAGATGGTCTGAATAAGCAGGCCGGAGCTACAGCAGTTCTTATTTACTGTATCCGTTACGGAATCCGCCTTGCAAAGATTCTGGATAAACAGGAGGATATCAGCTGGCTGGAAGAGAAGCAGGCCATGCTGAAAGAGGCAGCGGTGAAAGAGTTCTGGGATGAAGAGCTTGGAATGTTCGTAAGCGGTCCGGACCGTCAGGCTTCCTGGGCAACCCAGATCTGGATGATTCTGGCCCGTGTCTTTGACAAAGAGACAAACTGTAAATTGATCCATCATGTAATGGAAGTGAATCCAAGAATCCGCATGGTAACTCCATATATGTATCATCACTATATTGATGCGCTTATCCGCTGTGATGAGAAAGAGCTTGCACTGGAAGAGATGAAACGCTATTGGGGCGAAATGATCCACGACGGTGCGGATACCTTCTGGGAACTTTATAATCCTTATAACAGGGAAGAATCTCCATATGGTTCCAGTATGGTTAACAGCTACTGTCACGCATGGAGCTGTACGCCGACGTATTTTCTTAGAAAATTTTATATGGATAATGAGAAATAAGATTGAGAATGAGGATCTTGCAGAAATGCAGGATCCTTTTTGAAATAGAGAAAGATTCTTGATAAAATGCAACACGCAGGAAATAATGTCTGGCATTACAATATGGGGAAAGGAGCATTAAAATAGCCCTGCCATCATAATGGCAGGGCTAAAATAATCATTTCTTTTTATTCTTTTTGGATTTCTTAGTCTCATTCTGGGCTGCCTGAGCTTCTTCCGCAGATTTCTTAAAGCGTGCGAAAAATCCTTTTTTCTTCTTAACCGGAGCGTCCAGGTTACCGCGGATACCTTTTACACCTACTATGTAAAGTCCACTTACTTCAGCTTTGATCTCTTTCTTCACAGGGATAAGGTCGAATACCTTCTCATCTGCGATAAGAATGGAAATCTTCGGTCCAACTTTAGCCTTAACGATCGGCATCTTGGAGCGGCGGAGAAGCTTCGGTGTCTGGTCGATGACCATCTGTGGGAGACCTGATTCCTTAAGTGGCATTCTCTTCTTATCAATAACGAGCATGGAAACGGTCTGTTTACTTGCCTCGATCTGTGCCTGCTGTTCTTCCTGCTTCTTCTGGGTCTTCTTACCAAAGAAATATAAACCAACCAGTAATCCGATGAGGATTACGAGAATCACCAGAAGGACGATTGTTACTGGATGCATACTTATCCTCCTACTATATTATAAAGTTTCTTAATAACTATTCAGCCTGCACGGTTCCGCAAAGCGTGTGACCGTGAAGAAACTGAACAGTTACATTCTTGTTTCACATAAACTACATTTTAGCATCATTTTTGGGAAAAGGCAATTGTTTTGTTATCTCCTTTGAAAAGCTTATAAGCCGTGAAAGTATATATAACCGGTACCGCAAATGCTGCAAGATTCATAAGAACCAGTATAATACTTCCCTTAATATGAAAGAAGTGGGCAATCTGGGGAATAAAGGCCAAAATTCCAAAGATAACGGTGCTCATTCTTCCTTTTTCTGCATTCATCACGCCTATAATTCCAATTGCAATCTGAAGAAGTGTAAATGCATAAGTAAGTGCAAAAGCCTCTGTAGTATCACCATGGCTTACATGTCTGCCCACAATATTAGTGGTTCCGATCCAGAAGCGGGCTGCGATCAAAGAAGCAGAACCCAGGGCTATTTCAAATAGTGCGCTGATGCGCATAATATCTGATCTGTTCATATTTTCCTCCTTTAGAGTGAATGATATAGAGCTTAATATTTTTGATATTTGAGGTTAAAACATATTTTATCATGTGTTTTTTATTTTAACAATATATGGCAATAGAATGCAAGGATATTTACTGAGAAGAGGTGGTAATTATTTTGAATATCATGTATAATAGAAATCTACTGGTTACAGAATGGATAGACCTGTCTGATATGGTTATACTATAAGTGCCTGCGGTAACTGGTACTATTTTTACGAGGCATTTGAAGGGGGAGCTAAATAAGGAGTTATACATTATGAAGAAATCAGATACAGAACAGGAACAGCCTGGTCTGGAAGAGAATAAAGTTCCCGACAGCCAGTCCAAGCGGGAGCTTGACAGAGAATTACAGGAACTGGCAGAGAAGGAACACCAGGAAGAGATATATTACGAAGAACGACGGCGCGAGCGACATGAGCGCAATCTGAAGAGAAAGAAGAGGCAGATACGGAATCGTAATCTGGCTCTTATTATTACTGCTCTGGCAGTGTTGGGCGGTGTGGGATACTTTTATAGAGAGCAGACGGGGTTAAAAGACGGCATGGAAACGCTGGTAGCCAAGGTAAGGGATTTGGTTCCTGATAAGAATTCCGGTAAAGAGAGCAAGGCAGCAGAAGAACTGGCAAAGGCTGACCAAAGCACCGAAAGCATCGAAAACCCCGAAAGCACCGAAAACCCCGATATTAATACAGAGGAAGCTGCTGACAGCTCAGACAGTACAGATATACAACCGGAATCTGGTGAAGGTACGGCAGATGACAGTGATGAGACAACTGGAAATACAGATGACAATTCAGAGGATATTGCACAGGATGAATCCGGGAATATGTCTGATGAAGAGCAAACAGAAGATAATTCTTCAGACTCTGTAAATCAGCCAGAGCAGGAAGCAGCCCAGGCAGCAGCCATAGATTTAAATGGGGTTATGCCACAAGCAGCAGCAGCCGGTGCAGGTATCATCAGGAGGCAGATCCGTCACGAGAAGAAAGTACTGACCACAGCCAAGGAGAAAGCAGCCCAGTATGATTATGACGGTGCAATCAGCCTTTTGCAGAAGGACAATGCATATGTGAGAAATATCCATTTTCAGAATGCTGCAGAGAAATTCCAGAAGAAAAAGGATAAATGTGTAGCCTGGTCTCCGGAACAGGTAACTCACATTTTTTATCATTCCCTGATCGTGGATACTTCCAAGGCGTTTGATGGAGATTACAAGACAGATGGTTATAATCAGGTTATGACCACTATGGATGAGTTTAATAAGATAACCCAGATCATGTATGACGAGGGATATGTAATGGTAAACCTTTATGATCTGGCAGACGTTGATGAAAATGGGAAAATGCAGGCAAAGCAGGTTTATCTTCCTAAGGGAAAAACACCGTTTGTCCTTTCGCAGGACGATGTATGTTATTACCACTCCCAGGATGGAGATGGAATTGCCACCAAGCTTGTTATAGACGAAGAGGGGAAGGTTCGTAACGAATATGTACAGGATGATGGAAGCACAGTTGTAGGTGACTATGATGTTGTACCGCTGATCGACCGGTTTGTGGAGGAACATCCTGATTTTGCATATCATGGACATAAGGGAATTGTAGCGCTTACAGGCTACAATGGAATCCTGGGTTACCGCACAGATATCAGCTATCAGACAAGACCAGATGATCTGAATGATGATAAAAAGGCGTGGCTTGACGCGCATCCTGATTTTGATCTGGATATAGAGCGGGCAGAAGCGAAAAAGGTTGCAGATGCTATGAAGGCGGAGGGCTGGACTTTTGCCAGCCATACATGGGGACATAAAAACATGTCCACAGTTTCCATGGAACGCCTTGAAACAGATACACAGAATTTCAAAGAGAACATTGACCCTCTTATTGGCGGAACAGATATTATTATCTTTGCTTTCGGAGCAGATATTAATAACGGCGGAGAGTACACTGGCAATGAGAAATTTGAATATCTGAAATCCCAGGGCTATGATTATTATTGCAATGTGGATTCTAACAAATATTTTGTACAGATGACGGATGAATATTTCCGGATGGGAAGAAGAAACGTGGATGGATACCGAATGTATTACAATCCGGACATGCTGGCAGATCTGTTTGACGTAAGCCAGGTATTTGACCCATCCAGACCTACTCCTGTACCGCCTATGAATGGTGGCTGATAAGACCAGCTGCAAAGAGGGCATGGATTCGCATGATTTTGCGCTGAGATTCTCGGGTTTTATGTGAACTTTGTTCACATAAAACACCTCGCGGAACGTTACCAGTGAACAGTAACGCGGCGGAGATAAAATAAAAATGATTGCCTCAGTGGGCTTTCTTTTTAATAGAAAATGTGATAATTTTATAAAAGAGTAACTGAAGGGAGTATGAAATGAAAAGAAAAGTATATTTGGCAGCATTAGTAATGTGTATGGCACTTGCTGTAAATGGCTGCGGAAGTGATAAAGAAACTACCAATACAAAGAGTGAGAGCACTGCCACAGAGCAGCAGGCAGAGGATTCGGCAGATGAAGAAGAGGTGCAGGAACCTTATACAGATTCTACCGGTGCGACACGCCTGGTTTCAGTGGATAATGTGGAGAAATATGTTACAATTGCAGACTATAAGGGGATAACTCTTGATAATTCTGTACCAGAAGTGACAGATGAGGATATTGAGAATCGTATCGCAGAGAATTTGAAAGACAATTCAGTGGAAGTGACAGATGAGAACGCTGTCATCCAGAATGGTGATACCGCTACTATTAATTTCGTAGGTACAAAAGACGGGGAAGCTTTTGAAGGTGGAACTGGTAATAATTATGACCTTGTGATCGGAAGCGGCACAATGATTCCCGGATTTGAAGAAGGAATCGTGGGAATGAAGAAGGGTGAGACTAAAGACGTATCGGTAACCTTCCCGGAGAGCTACCGCAACAGTGAACTGGCTGGACAGGATGCAGTATTCCAGATTACCGTGCAGAGCTTTAAGAGACCACCGGAACTGACCGATGATTGGGTTGCAGCGAATACCGATTACAAGACAATTGATGAATATAAGGCTTCTGTTCGCGCACAGCTGGAGCAGGAAGCACAGGACCAGGCTGACAGCAGTCTGCGCAGCACTGCATGGAATACTGTTTACACCAATTCTGAGGTTGTGGAATATCCAGAGAAAGACGTAGAAGAGGCAGTGAAGACATTTAAGAAACAGGCAGAAGCATACGCGAAGCAGGGAAATATGGAGCTTGAAGACTTCGTAGAGTCTCAGGGCGTTTCCATGGATGATTTCGAAGCCCAGTGCCAGCAGTATGCCCAGGCCAAGGTAAAACAGAATCTGCTTATTCAGGGAATCATGGACGCAGAGGGAATGACTTTGGAGGATGAGGAAAGTCTTGCAATCCAGAATCAGCTGGTAGAGCAGTATGCTTCTGGCGATCTTGCAGTTCTTATCGATACTTACGGCCAAGTTGCAGTGGATGAGAGCATCGGACTTATGAGAGTTCAGGATTTCATTATTGCAAATGCAAATTATGATCAGACAGCAGCGGATACATCTGCTGAAGGTGAGGATGCACAGGCTGCTGAGGGAACAGAAGCAGCAGATCATGCAGATGGCAGTACGACTGACGGACAGAGCACTGATGGCGGGGATACAGCAGAAGAGCAGGAAGCTGGTGCAACCGCAGATACAGGCACAGCAGCGGATGCTTCAACAGATACACAGGATGACAGTACGGAGAATTGACGGTTGCCGCTTATAACAGAAACAGCAGCCAATGAATCTCAGGAGGGAATGGAGTTATGATTATTAAAAATGGAGAAGTTTTTCAGGAGGATGGAAGCTTCAGATTACAGGATCTGTATGTGGAGAATCATAGAATCGTGGCTTCAGAGGATGAGGTTACGGACAAGACGATTGTAGACGCGGCTGGGCTCAGGGTAATCCCGGGCCTGGTGGATATTCACAGTCACGGTGCATTTGGACATGATTTTTCTGATGCTGATCCGGAAGGACTTAAGATTATTCTGAAATACGAAAAGAGTCACGGAATTACTTCCTATTGTCCTACTTCCATGACATTGCCGGCAGAAGAACTGAAGGAAATTTTTGCTACTATTAAGACTGTGGGAGAAATGAAAGCCGGAGCCACTGTTAGGGGAATCAATATGGAAGGACCGTTTCTGGATGCGAAGAAAAAAGGCGCCCATGTGGAGGGCTATATCCGCAAACCAGATGCCGGATTTTTCCGTGAACTGAATGAATATTCCGGAAATATGGTGAAGCTGGTAACTCTGGCACCGAATGTGGATGGTGCTATGGAATTCATTGATGAGGTACATAATGAGGTGTGCATTTCCCTTGGTCATACAGCAGCTGATTACGATACAGCAGCGGAGGCCATGAGAAGAGGTGCACACCATGTGACACATCTTTATAATGCCATGCAGCCACTGGCGCACAGAGAACCAGGACTGATCGGAGCTGCCTGTGATGATGGGCAGTGTATGGCAGAGATGATCTGTGATGGGATTCACATTCATCCCGCTGTGATCCGCGCTACATTTAAGATGTTTGGACCAGAGAGGATTGTACTGATCAGTGACTCTATGATGGCTACTGGAATGGAGAATGGAACCTACCAGCTGGGTGGACAGGAAGTAACGATGAAGGACTGCAAGGCAACTTTGAAGGACGGTACGATTGCCGGTTCTGCTACGAACCTGTATGATTGTATGCGCAAGGCTGTTTCTTTTGGTGTTCCCCTTGAAGAAGCGATTTTTGCAGCAACACGAAATCCGGCAAAGAGTATTGGTATTTATGATGAAGTTGGTTCCCTTTCTGTTGGAAAGGAAGCGGATATTCTTCTTGTAACAGATGATCTGGAGCTGAGAGAAGTGCTATGACAGAACTTTTTTGCGGAAAATTTTTTCCACTATGTAACGAGAGATAAAGAGGGAATATGAATGGATAGAAGGGTTTTGCGCGAAAGAATGCGCAGGAAACAGCGCCAGATAAGACGAAGGAAGATCATTAAGCTGGTTACCTATGTTGTGGCAATGGTGCTGGCTGTGATTTTTGTAATAAGAGGAGTGATTTTTCCAATCGTAAGTCGTGTGGGAGGAAAGAGTACTGGAAAATCACAGAGCGTGCAGGCGGATGCAGGTGACGGAGCTGCTTCGAATGCGGATTCCAATTCTACAGATGCTCTGAGACAGCCTCTGAAAGGACAGAGCGATGTGACCAAGGTTTCTTCACTGACTCCAGGCTGGCATGAGGATTCCAGCGGACGCTGGTATCAGAATGCAGATGGTACATATTATACCAATGGTTTTGCAGAGATTGACGGAGTGAAATATGCATTTGATTCCAATGGATACATGCAGACCGGCTGGGTGACCAAGGGGGTAAACGATTACTATTTTAATGAGGATGGTTCTTACAATGCTGAGAAGAAACGCCCTTTGATCGCACTTACCTTTGATGATGGTCCGGGACAGTATACAGACAAGCTTCTGGACTGTCTGGAGGAGAACAATGCACATGCTACCTTCTTTATGCTGGGACAGCTGGTTGGACAGTATCCGGATGAAGTGAAGAGAATGGTGGAACTTGGCTGTGAGATCGGAAACCATTCCTGGGATCATCTGGATATGCTGAATCTGAGTATTGATGATGTTATAAAGGAATTCGGCGATACCGATCAGGCATTGATTGATGCCTGTGGACAGGAGTCCACGGTAATTCGTCCGCCTTATGGAGACTGCAATGATGAAATTATTTCGGCAGTTGGGAAACCTTTTATTTTGTGGTCTATTGACAGTCTGGACTGGAAATATCTGGATGCAGATCTGGATTACAATGGCATTATGAATGACAGCAATCTGGGAGACGGAGCCGTTATTCTGATGCATGATATTCATGGTCCTTCAGTTGATGCGGCACTCAGACTGATTCCGGATCTTGTTGCCCAGGGATATAAACTGGTAACGGTAAGTGAGATGGCAGCGGCGAAGAATGTTACCCTTCAGCCAGCAAAATATGCAGAGTTCTGGCAGAGCGCCCTTGATGCAGGTTATGTGCCTGGATATAATGGAAATGGCTCTTCTGAGGACTCTTCCACAGATGGAACTTCTGATGGCAGTTCAGATGACAGCAGTAATGGAGATGAGAGCGACTTCAGTGATGGTTCCGGTGATGGAAGCGACGGCAGTGAAAGTGACGGATACACAGACGGCAGTGAGGATAGCGAAGGGGATTTTAGCAGCGACTCAGGCGAATAACGGAGAAAATAAGAGGCTCTAGAGCCTGTCTGGCATATGTGTTAAGCTTCGGGACTTCCGGAAATCGCAGATGCTGTATAGTGTGAATGATAGTATACGCTTGTACTTATGAGAAAAATGTCAAAGTACAGGCGTATTTTTTTACAGTAAAAATGAATTTTGATGTAGATTTTTTATGAATAATAGACAAGTTTTTGGTGGCATGGAGGAAAAGAGTATGCTATAATGTGCATAAGAATTTGAAAGTTTAGGGAGGTAACTTTCTGATGGGAGAGAAATTACAGTTTACAGAGCTTGACCAGTATCTCTTTGGTCAGGGAACCCATTATGATGTTTACAGAAAGCTTGGCGCACATCCTGAGAAACAAGGGAAAAAAGAAGGTGTTTATTTTGCTGTATGGGCACCTAATGCGCAGGCTGTTTCTGTAATTGGAGAGTTTAATGACTGGAATGAACAGGCTGCTCCAATGAAAAAGGCAGGTCCGATCGGTGTATTTGAGACATTTGTCCCTGGAGCAAAAATTGGACAGCTGTATAAGTTTTTTATTGTAGGAATGAACGGGGAGCATATTTATAAAGCTGACCCTTATGCAAATGAGGCAGAATTAAGACCGGGAACGGCATCCAGAATCACGGATATCGGGGATTACAAATGGAAAGATACCACCTGGATGAAGAATCGTCAGAAATTTGACGAGACTAAGGATGCCATGGCGATCTATGAGGTACATCCTGGCTCCTGGATGAAGCATCCGGCTACAGAGGAGAATGAGAAAGGCTTTTTCAATTACAGGGAACTGGCTGTGAAGCTTGCCCAATATGTGAAAGATATGGGCTATACACATGTGGAACTGATGGGAATTGCAGAGCATCCCTTTGACGGTTCCTGGGGATATCAGGTCACCGGTTATTATGCGCCTACTTCCCGCTATGGAACACCCCAGGATTTCAAATATCTGGTAGATTATCTTCACAGACAGAAAATCGGGGTTATTCTGGACTGGGTGCCGGCACATTTTCCCAAGGATGCCCATGGACTGGCGAATTTTGACGGAACTGCAGTTTATGAGCATGCAGATCCCAGACAGGGAGAGCATCCGGACTGGGGAACCAAGATCTACAATTATGGCAGACCGGAGGTAAAGAACTTCCTGATCGCAAATGCCCTGTTCTGGATCGAGGAGTGTCATGTGGACGGTCTTCGTGTGGATGCCGTTGCATCCATGCTGTATCTGGATTATGGAAAGAATGATGGTCAGTGGGTAGCCAATAAATATGGCGGAAATCAGAATCTGGAAGCAATTGAGTTTTTTAAGCATCTGAATACAGTGGTTCTTGGAAGAAACCATGGTACTGTGATGATTGCAGAGGAGTCTACCGCATGGCCGAAGGTTACAGGTAAGGCAGAGGATGACGGCCTTGGATTTTCCCTGAAATGGAACATGGGCTGGATGAATGACTTCCTGGAATATATGAAGCTGGACCCCTATTTCCGTAAGTTTAACCATAATAAGATGACTTTCTCCATGACATATGCTTACAGTGAGAAATATGTGTTAGTAATCTCCCATGATGAGGTGGTTCATCTGAAGAAGTCTATGCTGGAGAAAATGCCGGGTGAGCCAGATGATAAGTTTAAGAATCTGAAGGCTGCTTATACATTTATGTTCTGCCATCCGGGCAAGAAGCTTTTATTTATGGGGCAGGAATTCGGTCAACTTCGAGAGTGGAGCGAGGAGAGAGAACTCGACTGGTTCCTTCTTGGGGAAGAGAAGCATCGGAATCTGAAGGATTTTGTGCAGACATTGCTGAAGATGTATCGCAAATATCCTGCGCTCTATGGAACGGATACGGATCCGTCTGGTTTTGAGTGGATCAATGCGGATGACGGGGACAGAAGTATTTACAGCTTCGTAAGGAAATCCCCTACAAAAAGAAATAACCTTCTGGTAGTATGCAATTTCACTCCTGTAGAACGTCCGGATTACCGTGTTGGTGTGCCGAAGAAGAAACAATACACACTGGTTCTGGATGAAAACGGACAGACTGCGAAGAAGGTATTTAAGGCAGAAAAGCAGGATTGTGACAATCGTCCGTTCTCCTTTGCTTATCCGCTGCCAGCTTACGGAGTTGCTGTGTTCCAGTATTAAAAGCTTCCAAATTCCGCAAGGAACAATTCTCACAGACAATTTTCAGATTGCCGTGATAATTTAGTATTAAAAATACCCAAAGAATGGGGCAAATTCGGGTTTTGTTTGTGACTGTTGGGGATTTTTTCCCAGAAGGTGAAAAACCTGTTGCTATTTGGAAAAAGTTGAGATATAATGAGCCCGAACAAAAAGAAATGGAAAAAGTTGTACATGTTGAAAGGAGAATATTGACATGAAAGTATCTAATATTAAAGACATTCAGAAATTTTTTGACGTAGTAGACAGCTGCGCTGGTAAAGTAGAGCTTGTAACTGGCGAAGGTGACAGACTGAACCTGAAATCTAAATTATCACAGTATGTATCTCTTGCAAACATCTTCTCTAACGGTGAGATTCCGGAGCTTGAGATCGTTGCATATGAGAAAGAAGACATTGATAAGCTTATGCACTTCATGATCAACGGCTGATCTGCATAAAACTGTGAAATTGGGATAAATATATTAGGGGATGTGACTTGGTCATGTCCCCTTTTTCTGGCATAATAGAAAGGGGAATACAAAATGGTAAAGATTGACATTATCTCCGGTTTCCTTGGAGCTGGTAAGACAACTCTTATTAAGAAACTGCTGAAAGAAGCATTTGAAGGTGAGCAGGTAGTTTTGATCGAGAATGAGTTCGGTGAGATTGGTATTGACGGGGGATTCCTGAAAGATGCCGGAATCGAGATCCGTGAGATGAACTCCGGATGTATCTGCTGTTCTCTGGTTGGAGATTTTGGTGCTTCCCTGAAGGAAGTTGTAGAGAAGTATCATCCGGATCGTATCCTGATCGAGCCATCAGGCGTTGGTAAGCTTTCCGACGTTATCAAGGCTGTACAGGGTGTGGAAGAGGATGTTGATATTCAGCTGAACAGCTACACCACAGTTGTTGATGCCAAGAAATGCAAAATGTATATGAGAAACTTCGGCGAGTTCTTTGACAATCAGGTTCAGTATGCAGGCGCGATTATCATGAGCCGTACCGATATTGTAGACGAGAAGAAAGCAATGGAGTCTATGGAGCTTCTTCGTTCTATCAATGAGAAGGCAGCTATTATTACCACTCCGATTGAGAAGCTGGATGGAAAGAAAATCCTGGAGGTTATGGAGCATCCGGTATCTCTGGCGGATGAGCTGCTGAAAGAGGAGCATGAGCATCATCATCATGCCCATGATGATGAGTGCGGTTGCGGACATGACCACGATCACGAGCATCATCACGACCATGATGATGAGTGCGGCTGCGGACATGACCACGATCATGAGCATCATCACCATCATGACCATGATGATGAATGTGGCTGCGGACATGACCACGATCACGAGCATCATCATCACGACCATGACGAGTGCGGCTGCGGACATGACCACGATCATGAGCATCATCATCACGACCATGATGACGAATGTGGCTGCGGACATCATCATGATCATCACCATCATCACGCAGACGAAGTATTTACCAGCTGGGGACGTGAGACTATTAAGAAGTTTACAAGAGAAGGGCTTGAGAAAATGCTGGAGAGCCTTTCCGCTTCTGAAGAGTATGGCGTGATCCTTCGTGCTAAGGGAATGCTTCCGGCAGAGGACGGAACATGGATCTACTTCGATATGGTTCCGGAAGAAACTGAGATCCGTGAAGGTTCACCAGAGTACACCGGACGTCTTTGCGTAATTGGTTCCAAGTTAAATGAAGAGAAACTGGTCAAGCTGTTCGGCGTAGCTTAATGATTGACATATAAACGGGATAAAAGGCTTTTTGTAAGCTTATTTGTTGCTGTTTATAAGCGGTATTACGTGAATGCACTGCTTTTAAGAAAAATACAGGGAGGTTTCTGTAAATGGATGAAATTACAGTACCGATTTATCTCATAACCGGCTTCCTGGAAAGCGGCAAGACCTCTTTCCTTAGCTTTACCCTCCAGCAGGATTACTTCCGTACAGAGGGAAAGACACTTCTCATTCTCTGCGAAGAGGGAGAGGAAGAGTACGATGAAGAGGCTCTTGCAAAAGATAATGTTGTAGTTGAGGTTATTGAGAAAGAAGAAGATTTTACACCGGAGCGCCTTCAGGCACTGGATATTATCCATCAGCCGGAGCGTGTGGTTATGGAATATAATGGAATGTGGCTGGTAAGCAAATTTGAGGAGATGAAGCTCCCGGCAGGCTGGGGAATTGAACAGCACATTACCTGTGTAGATGCAAGCACATTCCAGGTATATATGCAGAATATGAAATCCATTTTTATGGATATGGTTCGTAATGCGGATATGGTTGTGTTTAACCGCAGCAAGAAAGAATATCCTCTTGCAAACTTCCGCAGAAGCATTAAGGTTGTAAACCCAAGTGCAGAGGTTATTTTTGAGGACGAAGAAGGCGAGATGACGGATATTTTCGCAGATCAGATGCCATTTGACCTGGATGCAGAGATTGTAGATATTCCGCCTGAAGATTACGGAATCTGGTTTGTAGATGCTATGGATCATCCGGATCGCTATGTGGGAAAAACTCTTCGCTTTAAGGCTCGTGCAAGACGTCCGAGAGGTATGGGCAGCAAGTTCTTCATTCCGGGACGTACTGCCATGACCTGCTGTGCAGATGATACTTCATTCCTGGGATATATCTGTAAGAGTGCATATGCACCGAAGCTGAAGCCCGGCGAGTGGGTTGAGGTGACTGCCAAGGTTGCCTTTGAAAACCGTTCTGAGTACCAGGGCGAGGGAATTGTTCTTTATGCAGAGAATGTGACCCCGTGCGAACCTCTGGCTGATGAGATGGTTTATTTCAACTAATTTGATAATAAATGAAAGTCATCTGCTTTATGCTATTGGTTAAGCAGGCTGCGGCTCTAGAGCTTTGGAATTGCTGTGGAGGACTTTCGTAGTAGAATAAGGAAAATAAGATTATGTATTTAGTTGTTGGACTGGGAAACCCCGGGAAGCAGTATGAGGCGACCCGCCACAATATGGGTTTTGATACGATCGATGTGCTTGTGGAACGTCATAAGATTCCGCAGGGCGGCGTAAAATTTAATGCTATGTACGGTTCCGGATTCATCGGAGGAGAGAAGGTAATCTTTATGAAACCTTTGTCCTTTATGAATTTAAGCGGTGGTCCGGTACAGGAGATGGCTGCTTATTTCAAAATCGATCCGGAGAGTGAGCTGATCATTATTCAGGACGATATTGATCTGGAGCCGGGACAGCTTCGTATCCGGAAGCAGGGCAGTGCAGGCGGCCATAATGGTCTGAAGGACATTATTGGCAGACTTGGCACACAGAAATTTATGCGTGTAAAAATTGGTGTAGGAGCCAAACCAAAAGGATGGGATCTGGCAGACCATGTGCTTGGTCGTTTTTCATCCGGGGACCGCAAGCTCGTGGATGAAGCAATTGAGTTTGCTGCAGACGCTGTAGAAAAAATCATAACAGATGGTCCGGATGCGGCGATGAATGAATACAACCGAAAGAGGGTTACTGAGTAACAAAGGAAGTCCAGCAACAAGCTGGGCTTCTTTTGCCCCTGGAGCGTCCCCCAAAAGCTTTGTGAAAATTATGACGTGCAGATAACTTGCAGGAATGGTTTCATGTTTTGGGTGGGCTCTGAGGTGAGGCTTTTGAGAAAAGGAGGAAAGCCATGCTTTCATTTACCCAGCCCCTGAAGGGGATGGCAGAATTTGAAGAAATAGAGAAAAGCCTTGAGAAAAATCAGGGCATTGTGCAGATCACAGGCTGCCTGGAATCCCAGAAGGCACATCTGATCCATGGGCTTTCCGGCAAAACACCTATGCGCCTTGTGATCGCAGGAGATGAGCGCCAGGCTAAGGAAATCTTCGAGGACTTGCGCTTTTATGACAAAAATACCATGTTTTACCCGGCGAAGGATCTTCTCTTTTTCCAGGCAGATATTCAGGGAAATCTGCTGATCCGCCAGAGAATGTGTGTGATAAAGGCACTTCTGGAGCAGAAGGAACTGACTGTGGTTACCAGCATTGACGGCTGTATGGACTATCTGATGCCCCTGGAAGAAATCGGGAAAAAGGTGCTTCATTTCTATTCTGACAGCGTGATCAACATGGATGTACTGAAAAATAAGTGTAAGTATCAAAAAGTAATCGTAGATACCTACTGGAATCCGGGCTCTGACAATGGAAGACCGGAACTGTTTACGCCTGCTTTTCGACTGGATCTGTTCTTTTTGGGCTATAAAAAAGGACTTCGCAATCATGACGGTGTATCACTGGAAGAGAACTTCGGTGAGCTGCCGGACAATTTACAGGATTATGTGGAGTGGGTCAGAAAGTGGATCATACAAAAAAAGAGTGAGGGCTGTGTGGCCTTAAAAATAGCGATGGCCTATGAGCGTAGTCTTCATTTTGAAAAAGTGACGCGGGAGCAGGCTGAAAGGGTATTCCGTTTAAAAGAGTCGGATATAACCCAGGAAGATATCAGATGTTTTCAGGACTATTTGTTCTGGAAAATATGTGAAATTGCGGCGGAAGTGTCACTTCCATTACAATGTCACACAGGAATGGGGCAAGTTATAGATACGAATATACTGCAGTTGAACAATGTGATAAAAAATAATCCGGAAACGAAATTTGTGCTACTGCATTGTGGCTTTCCATGGGTGGATGATCTTTTTTCCATAGTAGACGGATATCCGAATCTATATCCGGATCTGACATGGCTTCCAATCTTATCCTACACCGCATCAAAACGTGTAATGCATCAGTTGATCGAGATGTCCCAGATTGATAAAATCTGCTGGGGATGTGATACGTGGACAGTAGAGGAAAGTTATGGCTCCCTTCTTGCATTCCGTTTTTCACTGTGTAGTGTTCTGAGAGAAAAAATAGAGGACGGATATCTTTCCGTAAATAATGCAAAGGATATTATTGATAAAATTTTGTTCGACAATGCGGGAAAAATATACGTATGACACCAGATAAATTTGTGAAATCCGGAGAAACGTTCTTGACAAGAAAGCCTTTTTTCATTATAGTAGAATCCAGAAAAAGGCTGTGAAAAAGAGGAGTAGGCGGTAATGCCCCACAGAGAGGGAAGCTTATAAGCTGGAAGGTTTCCCGGGAACAGAAGTGCTGAAGGTAGCTTTGGAGCCGGGAGGCTGAAGTGAGTGTGTATGAATCATATCAGAGTTATATACGCGCATGGTAGGTTTTCACGTATCCCGCGTTAAGGGAATGAGAGACAAACTAAGGTGGTACCGCGATCTATGTCGCCCTTTGCACGTATAATGCGTGTGAGGGGCGTTTTTTATCGAATAAGTTTATGACACAGTTATCTGGCTGGATGCGGAAAGCGAAGTCAGTATGCTTATTTGTTTGGTTGTCAGGGTGACTGCTTTATAACGGAGTAATCCGTAGATACTTTAGTTTCAGATATATAATTAGGAGGACATTATGAGCAAAGAACTTGCAAAAACTTACGATCCTAAGGGAATCGAAGAGCGTCTTTACACAAAATGGATGGACAATGGATATTTCCATGCAAAAGTAAATCCGGACAAGAAACCGTTTACCATTGTTATGCCGCCGCCAAACGTAACCGGCCAGCTTCATATGGGACATGCGCTGGATGAAACCATGCAGGACATCCTGATCCGTTTCAAGAGAATGCAGGGCTATGAAGCATTATGGCAGCCGGGAACTGACCATGCAGCTATCGCTACAGAGGTTAAGGTTATCGACAAGCTGAAAAAAGAAGGTATCGACAAACACGATATCGGCCGTGAGGAATTCTTAAAACATGCGTGGGCATGGAAAGAGGAGTACGGCGGAAAGATCATCAATCAGTTAAAGAAACTGGGTGCTTCCGCAGACTGGGAGAGAGAACGTTTCACAATGGATGAGGGATGTTCCAAAGCAGTACAGGAAGTATTTATCAAATTATATGAAAAAGGCTATATCTACAAAGGTTCCAGAATCATCAACTGGTGTCCTGTATGCCAGACTTCCATCTCTGATGCAGAGGTTGAGCATGAGGATCAGGACGGATTTTTCTGGCACATTAATTACCCGATCGTAGGGGAAGAGGGACGTTTCGTAGAGATTGCAACTACACGTCCGGAAACCCTGCTGGGTGATACTGCTGTTGCCGTAAATCCGGAAGATGAGCGCTACAAGGATCTCATCGGCAAGATGCTGAAGCTTCCTCTCACAGACAGAGAGATTCCGGTGATCGCCGATGAATATGTAGACAAAGAATTCGGAACAGGATGTGTAAAGATCACACCTGCTCATGACCCTAACGACTTTGAGGTTGGACGCCGTCACAATCTGGAAGAGATCAACATTATGAATGACGATGCGACCATCAACGAGCTTGGTGGAAAATACGCTGGTATGGACCGTTACGAAGCACGTAAGGCAATGGTAGCAGATTTGGAAGAACTTGGACTTCTGGTAAAAGTAGTTCCTCACAACCACAGCGTTGGAACTCATGACCGCTGCGGCACAACGGTAGAGCCTATGATCAAGCCACAGTGGTTTGTAAAGATGGACGAGATGGCAAAGGCTGCGATCAAAGCTCTGGATGACGGAGATCTGAAATTCGTTCCGTCCCGTTTTGACAAGACGTATCTTCACTGGCTTGAGAATATCCGCGACTGGTGTATTTCCAGACAGTTATGGTGGGGACACAGAATTCCGGCTTATTACTGTGATGAGTGCGGTGAAGTAGTTGTTGCAAGAGAAATGCCTGAGAAATGCCCGAAATGCGGATGCACACATCTTCATCAGGATGAGGATACACTGGATACCTGGTTCAGTTCTGCATTATGGCCATTCTCCACACTTGGCTGGCCGGAGAAAACACCGGAACTGGAATATTTCTATCCGACAGATGTACTTGTTACAGGATATGACATTATCTTCTTCTGGGTTATCCGTATGGTATTCTCTGCTCTTGAGCAGACTGGCAAGACACCGTTCCATCATGTACTGATCCATGGTCTGGTAAGAGATTCCCAGGGCCGCAAGATGAGTAAATCCCTTGGAAATGGTATTGACCCGCTGGAAGTAATCGACAAGTACGGCGCAGATGCTCTTCGTCTTACTCTGATGACAGGTAATGCACCTGGAAATGATATGCGTTTCTACTGGGAAAAGGTAGAAGCAAGCCGTAACTTCGCAAACAAGATCTGGAATGCTTCCCGTTTCATCATGATGAACCTGGAAGGCAAGACAGTGACAGAGCCGGAGAACTTAAATGATCTCTGTGCAGAGGATAAATGGATTCTGTCTCACTTAAATACAGTGATCCGCGAAGCTACAGAGAACATGGAAAAATATGAACTTGGTATTGCAGTACAGAAGGTTTATGACTTCCTGTGGGATGAACTCTGCGACTGGTATATTGAGATGGCTAAGGTTCGTCTGTGGAAGGCAGAGGAAGATCCGAAGGCTGCAAATGATGCACTCTGGACATTAAGAACAGCGCTGACAGAAGGCCTGAAGCTTCTTCATCCGTATATGCCGTTTATCACAGAGGAAATCTACTGCACACTTCTTCCTGAAGAAGAGTCTATTATGATCTCCGAATGGCCTGTATACAGAGAAGAGAGAAACTTCCCGGATGCTGAGAAAGCAATCGAGGGCTTCAAAGAGGTTGTAAGAGGTATCCGTAATACCAGAACAGAGATGAATGTTCCGAATAACCGCAAGACAAGCCTGCATATTGTGGCAAAGGATGCTGAAACAGCAGCAATGTATGAGAACAGCAAGAAATCCTTTGTAAATCTTGCATTTGCAAAAGAGATTCTGGTACAGACAGACAAGAACGGAATCAGTGAAGATGCAGTTTCCGTAGTTGTTTCCAATGCGGTTGTATATATGCCGTTGGAAGACCTGATCGACAAAGATAAAGAGATTGAACGTCTTACAAAAGAAACAGAACGTCTCACAAAAGAGATCGCAAGATGTGAAGGTATGCTGAATAATCCGAACTTCGTAAACAAGGCACCTGCTGCCAAGGTGGATGCGGAGAAAGACAAACTTGCGAAATATAAAGAAATGATGGATAAGGTTAAAGGACAGTTAGAGCAGCTTAAGAAATAAGGGAGTGTTTAGATGAAATTGTATAAGATTTGTAACAAAATCTCCCTTTTACTCCATGTACTTGCCAGCGCAGCGGGATATTTTGTTATGGAGGCAATCTGCCGTCAC
>OHWT01000083.1_pt1 | contig 20159 bp, 17 predicted proteins | sample 1579791 | NCBI WGS metagenome assembly OHWT01 (sample SAMEA3882512, study PRJEB24775) | human gut metagenome | biome: human-associated habitat; feature: intestine environment; material: feces | place: Netherlands | collected 2009/2010
CCAAGCCGCTGTGCTGTTGCCGACTCCTGTGCAGTATCACTTGACCGTCGTATGACATTCGGTGAAACATGGGAAAGCTGCCTGGATGAGATCCGCGCACTTCCATCTGTCAAGAAGTATGGTGACGATGTTAAGGTTTCCATGTATGAGTACTCCCGTCCTTCCTGGACAGAGCTGGTATATCCAATCGAGTGCTATTTCCCAACATGGGTAATCCCGAAGGATCACAAGGTTACTTCTGCTCTTGAGGAAGCTTACCACAATCTGTATGGCACAGAGCGTATGGGCAATGCTGAGACAGAAGCTATGAGAAAAGCCCGTCCTCTTACCGACAAGTGGACATTCTCTACCAACGGTGTTTCCATTATGGGACGTAACGGAATCCCATGCATCGGATTTGGACCTGGCGCAGAGGCACAGGCTCACGCTCCAAACGAGAAAACATGGAAAGATGATCTGGTAAGATGTGCAGCTGTTTACGCAGCACTTCCTACTGCTTACTGTAAATAATCCGGAAATATCTGTTTATCAGAACTACAGAAACTGTAAACGTTCCGCAAGCTGCACACCCTTGGATCAGACAGCTGTTACAATGTGTCTGCTCCATACCTCCACTTTACACATAGTACTTTTAACAAATAACCAGCACAGCGAAAATTAAGTATCTGCGATATTGACGCAGTATTGAAAAATCAGACAAATCAATATGACGATTCCTTAATATTCTCTGTACCAGATAAATTTTATTTATATAAGGAGAAAATTCATGAAAACATTACAGGATTACATCGACAAGCTTAACAGCCTTAACTTCAAAGAAATGTACAACAACGACTTCTTCTGGACATGGGATAAAACAGACGAGGAACTGGAGGCTGTTTTCACAGTTGCTGACGCCCTCCGCTTCATGAGAGAGCACAATATCTCCACGAAAGTATTCGAGAGTGGTCTTGGAATCTCCATTTTCCGTGACAACTCCACACGTACCCGTTTCTCCTTCGCTTCTGCCTGCAACCTTCTTGGACTTGAGGTACAGGATCTGGACGAGAAGAAATCCCAGATTGCACACGGTGAGACCGTTCGTGAGACAGCTAACATGGTATCCTTCATGGCTGATGTAATCGGTATCCGTGATGATATGTACATCGGAAAAGGACATGCTTACCAGAAAGAATTCATGGAAGCTGTTACAGAAGGAAACAAAGATGGTATCCTTGAGCAGAGACCTACTCTTGTAAACCTGCAGTGTGATGTTGACCATCCGACACAGTGTATGGCTGATATGCTCCACATCATCCATGAGTTCGGCGGTGTTGAGAACCTGAAAGGCAAAAAACTTGCTATGACATGGGCTTACTCTCCTTCTTATGGCAAACCACTCTCCGTTCCGCAGGGTGTTATCGGTCTGATGACACGTTTCGGTATGGACGTTGTTCTGGCACATCCGGAAGGATACGATGTAATGCCAGAGGTTGAGGAAATTGCCAAGAAAAATGCTGAGAAGTCCGGCGGTTCTTTCACAAAGACAAACAGCATGGAAGAAGCATTCAAAGATGCCGATATCGTTTATCCAAAGAGCTGGGCTCCATTTGCAGCAATGGAAAAACGTACCAACCTCTATGGTGAAGGCGACTTCGACGGAATCGATAAACTGGAGAAAGAGCTTCTTGCTCAGAACGCAGAGCACAAAGACTGGGCTTGCACAGAAGAGCTTATGAAGACTACCAAGGACGGCAAAGCGCTTTACCTGCACTGTCTGCCAGCTGATATTACAGGCGTAAGCTGTGAGACCGGTGAGGTTGATGCAAGCGTATTTGACCGTTACCGTATCCCGCTTTATAAAGAAGCAAGCTTCAAACCATATGTAATTGCAGCAATGATCATGCTCTCCAAATTTGAAAACCCACAGGATATCCTGAAAAAACTGGAAGTAAAGGCTGCTCCGAGAATTATGGAATAATGCTTTTCAGGGGGCTGTAGGAATACAGCCCTTTTTTGTTCTCATTTTTGATGGTATTTCTTATACTTGATATATTTTTAGTATATCAAATGTTACTGTTCACTCCGCGACCAGTAACTATCAAATTGCTATTTTATAGATTGTTTACGATAATATTTATAGAAGTGGTTATATTAGAGTATCGCCCACACAGGCTTTCTGCGGAATATTTATCGCACTTCGCAGGAATGATTTTTTTAACAAACTCTGGTTTACTCCTTCCTAAATATTTATCAGAGGAGGTTTTTATGATATATAAAAGAAAACGTATCGTGGTTGCCCTTGGCGGCAACGCACTTGGAAATACACTTCCAGAACAGATGATAGCAGTAAAATCTACTGCAAAGGCGCTCTGCGACCTTATTGAGGAAGGTCACCAGGTAGTTGTGGTTCACGGAAACGGACCACAGGTAGGTATGATCAACAACGCTATGACTGCTCTTACCCACGAAGATCAGGCACAGCCAAACACTCCGCTCTCTGTCTGTGTAGCTATGAGCCAGGCTTACATTGGCTATGATCTTCAGAACGCGCTCCGTGAAGAGCTTCGCAAACGTGGCTTCATGCGTACACCGGTTGTCACCGTTGTCACACAGGTTCGTGTAGATCCTGAGGATCCTGCATTTGAAAATCCAAGCAAACCAATTGGTAAATTCCTTACCAAGGAAGAAGCTGATTTCCAGGCAAAAGCCTACGGGCATGTTATGAAAGAAGACGCAGGCCGCGGCTACCGCCGTGTGGTTGCTTCTCCCAAGCCAGTGGAAATCGTAGAGCAGGATGCCATCAACAGCCTTGTAGATGCCAACAAGATCGTCATCTGCTGTGGCGGGGGCGGAATCCCGGTAACCTTAGAAGGCCACCATCTAAAAGGTGCTTCCGCAGTCATTGACAAAGATTTCGCAAGCTGCCTGCTTGCAAAGCAGCTGGATGCAGATATGCTGATCATTCTGACGGCTGTGGAAAAAGTTGCCGTTAATTTTGGCAAAGAAAATGAGAAATGGCTGGACGATCTTACTGTTTCCCAGGCCAGAAAATACATTGAAGAAGGCCAGTTTGCCGCTGGATCTATGCTGCCGAAGGTTCAGGCCTGCGTAGACTTTGCAAGCTCCGGCACCGGCCGTACAGCTATGATCACGCTGTTGGAAAAGGCAAAAGATGGTATTATGGGAAAGACAGGGACACAGATTCATTTGTAAGAAGTGTTTGGGACTGATAGAGTCACCAATAATAGAAATTTGACCTCAAAGCTCACTTAGATTTTTTAGCAGGGTATGGTTTACACCATACCCTTTTTATACGCCAGAGCGTGTTTGAAAAATCATTTATGATGTTTCTCTTCCTCTTCTTCCACCAGTCGCGATGTTTCTTCTGATGGTGCTGAAATCACGGCTGCTGCCACGATTTCACAAGGCGGATTCTCTTTCACCGCATCTACCGCAGCCTTCACTGCGGCTACATCACCGCTTAAAAATACAGTTGCATGACCTCCGCACTTGGTATGCCAGGTACGGAATTCTACATCTGATGTTTTCAGCATCTGGTCAAGGACAACTACTGCATTGCAGCTTCCCAGAACCTCTACCAATCCTAATGCTCCATAAGACATCTTCTATTTCCTCCTGACATGTTCTATTTGTTAATGGTCATCTTAAGTGCTGTTTCCGTGTCTGCTGTGGGGGATGCAATTACCGTATGGGAAACGATTTTACCAAGGGGCTTCGCAGTCTCCAATGCCACTTCCATAGCTGCATTTACATCGGAAACACTGCCGCGCATTTTTACACAGGCTCCACTTTTCAGTCGGTTTCTCTCTACGCTCTGGATCTTTACATTTGCAGCCTTGGATGCTGCATCAAGAGCCACAAAGCAGGCTACCAGGTTATCCAGTTCAAACACCCCAACTGCCATGCCATCATAGTTATCTGCCATTTTATCCTCCTTGTAAGACGGGAAAATGGGGTACTGCTCACTCTGTTCACGTAAAACACCCACGGAACTCTTCTTGCAAGCAGAAATAAAAACACTTCTCCCGACTGCTTTCTTTTCCATTAGTATACCTTGTTTTTATCATAATTACAAGTAATTTCTGGCTGGAATCTCACACGAATTCACAAAATACAACAAAATCCCACATTTTATATTCAAATATCGTTTTCAACTGCTTCCGTGTATAAAAGATTCCATACTTTTGCTCATTTTTTCTGAAATGTCATATATTAGACAATAGCTTTTAAAGAGAGCGTTCTTTACAATTTAACATCCATATCAGTAAGTTCCTTCACATCATTCACCTTCAAAACAACCGTATCATCTCTATGTGCAGTTATCACAGCTTTACCACCTTTATCTCCATTAATGGAGAGCAGGGAGTCGTAGTATTTTTTTGTAAAAATGCAGGGGTTTCCAAGTTTTCCTTCGCAGGAGACACAGGCGATTCCTTTGCCTGATGTTTTTAGGAGGGTGATGAGCTGGCGAATTGTGGCGATGGTGAGCCAGGGCTGGTCGGAAACGGTGAAAAGGCAGGCATCAACGTCTAAGTTGGCTTTTAAGCCGATTTTCAGGGAGGAGGAGATTCCCTCGTCCGGATGAGGGTTGATGTATACGTTTACACCCATGGATCTTGCGCCCTGCTCTATTTCTTCATACTGAGTGACTACTGTTATTCTTTTATAGCACTCTCTCTGTTTAAATAATTTCCTTTATTTCACCAAGAGGTGCAATTACTTTATTGCATTCTATATGTTCTTCTTTATAGCCTTCCTCATTCTGCTTTTCCAAATGTTCACCGCATTCCACTTTTTCAATACACTCTGTTTCTTCAAGCCATTCTGCCACGATCATCAGCTTCTCCAGAATATGCCGGTACATGGGCTTCCCTTCGATCTCATATAAAAGCTTATTACTTCCAAACCGCCGACTGTTTCCAGCTGCCAGCATGATCAATGCAATCTTCATAATTTTTCTGCCTCTCTTAAACTGCCATATGCAGCTATTGTGCCTTGCTTTGCCAGGTCTTCTACTATATGCTCTGCCGGAGAAGAATCGGGCAATACGTCTGCTTTATTTAAATATACACGGTAAACTTTATGGTCTACATTTTTATACAAACCGTGAACAGAGGTTGCTATTTTTTCTATGTCTTCTGCGGTAACAGGTGCTTCCAGATTTTTTTCAAGAAAAGAGCTGGTGTATTCGGCACGGTGGGCGGTCTCGCAGATGGGTTTGCCAAGACAGTCCAGACCGATCACACTTACTACTACGTCTGCAAAATCCGGAATTGCCGGTTCCCAGTCGGCTGGAACCTTCAAGGGTTTTCGTTTCGCTCCATCTGCTTCGATCAGCATAACATCACAAAATGGAACCAGTTTCTTCAATGCGTTTTCTTCTATGGCACACATTTTTCCAGAGATTTCTTCAATATCGGCAACTGCTGCAAAACCGTGTTCTTTCAACATTTCCGAGACTTGCTCAAGATCAGTACTCTTTACCAGAGGCAGCATGGGATCATATGCCATATGGGTAGTTGTGGAAATAATCACTTTTTTACCCAAAGCCTGTAATTCTTCATTCAGACGGTAAATCAGACTTGTCTTTCCACCACCACCGACTACAGCGATCACTGGGTATTTCTCTATATCAAGTTTTAATAAGTCCAGAAAATATCCGTATCTTTTCATCCTGACCTCCTTCATGCAAATTATTTTTATGCAATGATTCATTGCCTGACTTCGTAACCATAAAAAACAATTCTATAAAAAGTACATAGGCTTCATAACATTCCCCAAGCGAAAACATGTTAATAAATGCAATATGACCAAACTAGTCTGGCAATACACCCTCACTGAGCAAAATCTCCACCACACTTCCAGCAATACATCTGGCCTTATCCGAAATGGTAAAGCAGTTCTTCTTCTCCTCTTTTCTGGGATCAATATCGGCGATTTTCATTCCAACAGGAACATTGTAGCCTTCCTTTATAATTCCCCTTAATACGCCTGTTATAGAGGCTTCTACAGGGGTTTCTCCCACGTAGGCAAGAATCTGTCCTTTCTCTACAATATCGGCAATATGGGCCATATTATGGATTCTGCCGACACCCGGGGAGTGGATCACACGTTCTTTGCTGACACCGCCTACCATTCCGGGGACACCCGTATTTGGAATTGCCGGACCCTCAGTAATGATTCTGGCAAGATCGTGACCTCGCATGGTTTCCACAACGTAATCCACGTCTTCCCCGGCAAAAAAGCCTGGTCCAAGACCAATGGTAAGAGGTGCCATATTTCTTGAAGTTCCAAGATTTCTCTTTGCAAGAATTGCATCTACCAGAGCAGCTACCTTGCCTTGCGCAGAAAGTTCAATCATACAATCGCCTGCCGGATCGACCATAAGTGGAATTTCCCCTGCTTGCCAGACTTGCTCGCATTCTTCCAGAGAATCTATTCTTCTGCAAAGAATCCCTTCTACTGCTGCTGTCCCATCATACACAGCTTCGCAAAACGCTACCTTTCTGCGGATTGCACTTGGTTTTTCACATTCTAAGATCAGTACACGATAGCCACAGCGATGCAGTCTGTGGATCACGCCGCTTGCCAGGTCTCCGCCGCCGCGGACTATTATACACTTGTCACTCATACTTTTTTCCTGCCCATTTTTAATATTTTAGAAAAGGCGGGGAAGTCCCCGCCCTCTGATATTTTTGTATTATAACAATATTGCTACATGCTAATCGTTTTTCATTTGATTCAATCAATTTCATAACAATATTGTGTTGCAATTAATATTATAACACTTTTCCCATTTACAGTATAGTATAAAATACATTTTTAATATAGAACCCACAAACAGTAGATTACTGTTCACTCCGTTCACAACAACATGCTTCGCGATGCACAGAAATCATGCATTCGCATGATTTTGCGCCGCACTTCTCGGGTTTTCTGTGAACTATGTTCACAAAAAACACCTCGCGGAATGTTACCAGTAAACAGTAACAACAGCAGCACTTAAATTATTTACCCTCAGCGGCCATATTCTCCTTATTCACCTTCTCCACTGCATTCACAATATTCTCATACCCTGTACAGCGGCAAAGATTTCCTGCCATATGCTTGCGGATGGCATCTCTCGTAAGCTTCTCGCCCCGCTCAAGAAGCACTGTGGCAGACATAACAAAGCCTGGTGTGCAGAATCCGCACTGGATAGCGCCTTCCTCAATAAAAGCTTCCTGAATCCTGGTAAGTTCGCCGTTTTTCTCAAGACCTTCCAGGGTGCGGATATTCTTTCCCTCAGCCCAGACTGCCAGATAAATACAGGAGTCAATGGTCTCACCGTCAATGATCACAGTACAGGCACCGCATTCACCTACTTCACAGCCTTTCTTCACAGAGGTAAGCCCAAGGCGGTTTCGCAGCATGTCAAGAAGGGATTCTCTCACGTCCACATACTCAGCTACCTCTTTTCCGTTTACAGTACACTGTACCAGCCGCATATCCTTTTTCATGACTGCTCACCTCCTGTTACATTCTCAGCATCAGATGAAGGATAAATTTTTCCATTTGAACTCATATTTTCGCCTGAAGTTGTCCGGACATCCGGCACTACAACTCCCGTCACCATTCCCCTGCGAACACTCTCCTTCAATGCCCGTTTGGCAATCTCCCCGCCAATCTGCAGACGGAATGCCTTTGAAGCTCGCCAGGAATCTCTGGGATTGATTTCTTCCCTTACCAGCTCTTCCACCTTCTGGTAAAGTTCCTCGCCAATTTTCATGCCCCTCAGCGCCTCTTCCGCCTTCATACAGCGATACGGCACGGGTGCAGCTACACCAAAGGTGATCCTTACATCCTCCAGAACCTTTTTCAGAGGATCGATTCTGCTGACTACACTACAGCTCAGAGTCGCAATATCCATTGCATTTCGCATGGAATACTTAATATAAAATCCATGATATCCCTGATAATCCTTCCCAGGGATCACAATGTGGGTGAGCACATCTCCCTGATGCAGATCCACCTTACCAGGTCCCAGATAGAAATCCCTGATGGGAACCATCCGTCCACCAGTTCCATCTGCAATCCGCAGCATGGCATTCAGTGAAAAAAGTGTAGGTGCACTGTCCGCACTGACCGCACCATTACAGACATTTCCGCCAATAGTACCAATATTGCGGACCTGAGGTCCGCCAACCTGATCTACTGCTTCCCCCAAAACCGGAATCAGCTTCTGAATCACCGGATCATTGGTCACATGGGAAAAAGTAGTTCCTGCTCCAATATAAATATCACCAGACTCCATCTGCCAGATTCCCTTGATTTCCTTAATATCACGAATGCTCACTAAAGATGTACCGGCCATTTTGCCCTCACGGATCTTGATCAGCACATCACTTCCCCCGGAAATCACCCTTGCATCCGGATGCTCCTTCAGAAGAGTTACCGCTTCCTTAATGGTCTCTGCATTATAATAATTTTCAATATCGTACATTCCTCATGCCCCCTTTCTCAGATCAGTCCGGCCTTTGTAAAACCGTCTATCAGTCTTTGCGGTGTCAGAGGAATCTCAGAAAAGCCGATGCCAGTTGCATGAAGCACAGCATTCCGGATGGCCGGTGCACTTGGAATTGCAGGAGGCTCGCCAAGGGCTTTATTTCCATATGGACCCATTGGATCGTTCAGCTCTACAAACTCAGCAGTCAGATCCGGAGTATCCATCATCGTCATCATTTTATAATCCAGCAAAGTCCCATTTAATGGTCTTCCTGTTTTCTCATCGATAAGAAGCTGCTCAGAAACTCCATAACCGATTCCCATAAACATGCCGCCATGAACCTGCATTGCTGCAAGCTGCGGATTCAAAAGGGTTCCACTGTCATGAACATTCACAATATCCAGAACCTTGATCTTGCCAAGTTTCATATCTACTTCTACTTCCGCAAAACAACAGCCGCTGGCAACTGTATTCTTCTTCACCTGTCTGGAAACCTCTGCTGTAAGGACAGAAGAATTACTCAGACTGTAATAGCTCTCCATAGCCAGATCCTCAAGGGAAATCGCAGGCTTGCCATCTGCCAGAATATAACCATCCTCCAGTTCCAGCCGGTCCACATTACCTGGAACCAGTGTTCTGGCATATTCTAAGATCTTCTGCTTCAGCTGCTGCGCACATTCCTTCACGGCTGTACCGGTGACAAAGGACTGTCTGGAAGCATACGCACCTGTATCAAAAGGCGTCACATCTGTATCCTGCTGGGTTACAATATGTACCCTGGAAATATCCATATGTAAGGTCTCTGCTGCCATCTGGGAAAATACAGTATCCGCGCCCTGTCCAATCTCTGTAGCACCAACCTGCAGCTGTACACTTCCATCCTGATTCAGAGACAGCCTTGCACCTGCAATCTCCAGAGAAATTGGCCATACACCAGTCTTATAGGAAAACAGTGCCATACCAACTCCACGCCGGATATCGCCAGTCTGGTTCTGATATGCTTTCCGTTTCTCATCCCAGTGAATATACTCTGCTCCTTTTTCCAGGCACTCAAAAATACCGTTGGTATTCGCTGCGATTGGCTTCAGATAGGCATCTTCATAATAGCCATGGATCAGATTTTTTCTGCGGAATTCCAGCGGATCCATACCGATTTCATAAGCAATATCATCCATAAAGCTCTCTGTGGCAAAGCAAACCTGAGGAATACCATATCCTCTCATCGCCCCTGCTGTAGGACAGTTGGTATAGACGGTATATGCTTCTCCTCGGATATTTGGACATGCATACTGAAGTCTGCTGGCTGTCAGACCATTGGCTGCTATGGCATGTCCGTGGGATGCATAAGCTCCCTGATTGGAATAGGTAGTCATCTCTTTTGCAAGAAGATGTCCTTCTGCATCTACGCCTGCTTCCATGTCATATTCAATGGAGTGACGGGTTCTGGTATTGGTAAAGGTCTCCTCACGTGTAAGCTCGATCTTCACGGGACGACCGCCCACCTGCATGGTGAGAAATGCATTCAGAGGTTCATAAAGCACCTCCTGCTTGTTGCCAAAACCACCGCCTACATAAGGCTTGATCACACGTACCTGCCCCCAGGGGATTCCAAGTGCCTGGCCAACAATACGGCGTACAATATGTGGAATCTGTGTGGAAGAAACCACCACGATCCTTCCCTTTTCCATATAGGCGTAAGAAATATTATTCTCAATATGGCAGTGCTGGACAATAGGTGTCTTATAACTTCTTTTCAGCTTCACGGCAGCCTTCTCCATTGCGCTGTCCACATCTCCGATCGCAAAGCTGGATCTTGCCAGAATGTTATCCTTCTTGTCAAGATGAATGGGATGCTCCGTTCCACGCATGGAAATCTTCGGGCTCACGACCACCGGATATTCCTCATATTCTACTTTGATCAGCTTCAATGCCCTGGAAGCTGTCACTTCGTCCTCAGCTACTACAGCTGCAATATCATCGCCATAATACCGTACTCGTCCGGTGAGCAGATTACGGTCTGCCACATCCTGATGAGCAAGCTCCACAGACCAGGGATGTCCTGGGGTTGGATAACAATGATTCGGTACGTCCTTAAAGGTAACTAGCTTTACTACGCCGTCCAGAGCCTCTGCTTCTCTGGTATCAATGGATTTTACCACGCCGTTTCCGATCTTTGCATGATAAACCCTGGCTACCAGACACTTATTCAGAATCAGGTCATCTGTAAATTTCGCACGTCCTGTCACTTTCTCATAAGCGTCTACTCTTGGAACACTCTTTCCAATCATATGCTTCACCTTCTTTATATTTTTTGCAGCGGATGCCTCCAATCCGCCCTTTACCCCCTCATAAAGGAATGGCCGACGCCGTTCAAAAAACAAGTTTACGGTTCTTCTTTGAACTGATCGTCGGCCCTTTATGCTTCTTCTCTTTCCGTCTCAACCTAAAAAATATTGTACAAAATATTCTTTCAGCACAAAATTATTGTATCATATTTCACCGGTGTTTTGCAATAATTTTATAAATAATTTAGCTGTTTCATCTGTATAATTTTGAAATTTCTGCAAATTCGAAGCTCTATCAGCCTGGAGCATGTCTGGAAAATCATTCCCGCAATCTTCATTCTCTGCTTTGCGGTATATTTCGCCATGGAATATTGCGTAACTGCCATAATCGCTTCTCTAATTTTTCGCCGTATAAATCCCCCGCAGATCGTAAATCGCATGTCTTGGACACTTCACTGCGCACATTCCACAGCTCAGGCAGACAGACTCTTCTATCACTGCACAGTTATCTGTAACCTGGATTGCCCCGGCCGTACAGGTCTTCTCGCAGATTCCACAGCCAATACAGCTGACTTCACACTGTTTTTTTGCCTCTGCCCCTTTACTCTTATTTGAACATTTTACTACGATCCAATTGGCACATTCATGGACATGAATGATCTTCTGTGGACATACCTTCCCACATGCTCCGCAGCCGATGCATTTTTCTTCCTCTATTTCCGCCACGCCATACTCATTTAGGGAAACGGCGCCAAATTTACATTTCTCCACACAGGCTCCACAGCCAATACATCCATCTTTGCATCCATTGTCCCCTGCTGTAACCCTGCACCCCCCATTACATGCCACAACAGCTGACCGATACGGAAATTTCTTCTTTACTGCCATCTCTCATCCCTTCCTTTCATATGGTGTTTCACTAAGAGGAAGGCTGTAACGCCTTACACCATCTCTTCGGAAATAGGCATCTGCTATTGCGGGTGCGGTGGGAATGGATGTAATTTCTCCAATACCAATAGCACCGCAGGCAACCTTAAGACCTGGCTTGTCGATAACAATGGCATCGATCTTCGGAATCTCATGTGCACGGAAAAGACCTAAAGAACCATACTTGGAAATAGGTTTACAGTTCTCATCAATGGGATATTTTTCCCGCAGGGCAAATCCTATGGACATTACCACACCGCCCTCGATCTGCCCCTCACAGGACAAAGGATTTACCGCTTTTCCCACATCATGAGCAGCAACTATCTCTTCAATTTTACCTGTCTTGGAATCCAAAATACAAACCTGGGTAGCATATCCATAAGCAACATGGGATACCGGATTGGGCACATTTGCACCAAGAGGATCAGTCTTCGCAAGATATTCTGCATAATAAACCTTACCGATCATATCTTCTACGCTTAATCCTGCTTTTTTATCCTCCATCAGTTTCTCACAGGCTCTTCTGCAAGCCTCACCGGTGATCAATGTCTGTCTGGAACCGGATGTAGTTCCGGAATCTGGTGAAATCCAGGTATTACTGCGCTCGTAAATGATATCCTCTCTTTTTATATCTGTATTACTCACGATCATCTGGGTCAGTACTGTGCCAAGCCCCTGTCCAATACAGGAAGCTCCTGAGTAGATGTGAAGCTTCTTATCCTCTTCATAAATCAGTTTCACGCGGCCAGTGTCCGGAATTCCAACACCAACACCTGCATTCTTCATGGCGCAGCCAATGCCAACCGCTTTTCCTGCTGCCAACGCAGCTTCATATTTCGGCTGTACCGCTTCTAAGGTCTCCACAAGACCTGTGGAAGCGTCAACAATCTGACCATTTGGAAGTGTTTCCCAGGGCCGGATCGCATTGCGGTAACGAATTTCCCAGGGAGTGATTCCCACCTTATCTGCCATCATATTCAGAAGTGTCTCTGTCGCAAAACAGGTCTGGGTAACTCCGAATCCGCGAAATGCTCCTGCCGGCGGATTATTGGTATAGTAAGCTGTTCCCTCAATTTCAAAGTTTTCGTAGTGATAAGGACCTGCTGCATGGGTACATGCGCGCTCCAGAACCGGACCGCCAAGAGATGCGAATGCACCTGTATCCGCGGCAACCTTTGCCTTTACTCCCATGATATTTCCATTTTCATCACAGCCCATGGTCATATCCATATAAAAAGGATGGCGCTTAGGATGAACCAGCAGGGATTATGCTCTTGTAAGCTTCATCTTAACCGGTTTCTTCGTCACATAAGTAAGAAGCGCACTTAAATGCTGCACGGTCATGTCTTCCTTACCACCAAATCCGCCGCCTACCAGCGCATTCTGTACCTTTACTTTGTCTGTACCAAGAACTAAGCTGCATTCGTGCAGCGTCTGGTGTGCTGACTGGTCTGTGGAATATACAAAAACATCTCCGTCTTCATCATAAAAAGACACGGCACATTCCGGTTCCAGAAATGCGTGTTCCGTCCATGGTGTCTCAAAATGATGGGAAATCACATATTTGGAATTTTTTATAGCCTCTGCTGCATTTCCCCGGCTGATATGTTTATATGCACAGATATTGTTCTCTTCCTCATCAAATACCTTTGGTGCATCTGGTTTCGCTGCCTCTTCAATCGTATGAATGTGAGGAAGCACCTCATACTCAACCTGGATCAGCTTCGCTGCCTTATCCGCAGTCTCTTTATCTCTGGCTGCTACAAGTGCAATGGCATCTCCCAGATAATGGGTAAGCCCTCCTATCGGAATCAGGGTATACTGATCATGCTTCAAATGTCCGATTTTATTCTCTCCTGGAATATCTTCCGCCGTAACAACTGCCTCTACCCCAGGAAGTGCCAGTGCCTTGGTCTTATCAATGGAAAGCACCCTTGCACGCGGATATTTACTTCTCAGTGCTGATCCATAAAGCATACCATCCAGGTAAAAATCGTCTGGATATTTTCCGGTACCAAGAACCTTTTCCCCAACATCGATTCTTGCTACACGGGAGCCAATATGCCAGTCGTTGTTAATTTCTTCCGGAAGTGTCCCCTCCTGCATAACTTTAGCCGCGATCCGTACTGCATCTATAATTTTTACATATCCGGTACAACGGCAATAATTGTTACGCAAGGCATATTTGATTTCTTCATCAGTGGGCTCTTTATTCACATCCAGAAGAGCTTTCGTGCACATTACCATGCCAGGAATGCAAAAGCCGCACTGTACAGCACCAGCCTTTCCGTATGCATACGTATATACCTTTTCTTCCCACTCTGTCAGACCTTCTACTGTAATGATATTTCTGCCATCCAGCAGATCTGTATCCGGCACACAGGCCTTACAGGTTCTGCCATCGATAATCACTGTACAGGCTCCACAGGCACCCTCACTACAGCCATCTTTTACAGAAGTCAGATGTAACTCATCACGGAGAAATCTGAGCAGCTTTTGATTTTTTTTCGTCTCTACCCTCTGGCCATTGACTGTAAATACTGCCATGTTGGACTCTCCTTTCTACTCCCCCCATGAAAGTCAGATGCTTTTAACTGCGCTCCTAAACTTTCACAGTGAACTATGAGAAACACATTCTGAAGGTTTCCCAAATTATCGCAGCAGTCACCAAGATCTTATGCATGAGCATACTTCGGCTCGCTGCCTGTCAAAATATAGACACTGTCCACAGCCCTTAAAAAGCTGTGGACAGTATTTCTATTACCTTATTTAGTTATCAGATATCCATAATCATCGATCACTGCACAGATCAGCTTCTTCAAACCGTCATACAGTTTATCTGCCGGATCGTCTGCCTTGCAGTCTGTGATCAGGCCTACAAATCTGACCTTACAGGTCTTATTCTCTTTATCCAGAACAACAAAACCATCGTTCTTACTGTCTGCCATGTCTTTCTCATTTGCAAACAGAGTAAATTTATCCTTGTATGGTGCACTTGCGTATGGGCAGAAGCTCTTACAGTTGCCGCACTCATTACACATATAATCTACGTGAATCACCTGATTCATAGCCATTCCAGGAACCTTGATGGAAATATTGGCACGGTTCGGACACACATCTACACAGTTCTCACAGACTTTGTTACAGGTAAGACATCTCTCTTCCTCTGTCTTCGCCTCTTTACTGTGCTTCAGGATACCTTTCTTTTCGAAACAGTCTTTCACATCACCTGTCACAGCTGCATCTCTGGTAATCTCTTTGCCAAGAATATCTTTCACTGCCAGCTGTGCATCCCGGATTCCCTCTACGATGGTTGCTGCGCCTCTGGCGCCGTCTCCGGCAACATAGACACCACTCACGCTGGTTTCAAGAGTCTTATCGTTGACCTTTGCTTTTCCTCTTTCATCTACTGCGATCTGGTTGGCAGTGTAGAAATCGGTATCAATCTTTTCTCCAACAGCTACGATCACGGTGTCAGCCGGAACCTCTACCACATCTGCAGTCTCGGTTACACCTGCACGTCCGGAAGCATCCATCTGGCCGAGCTTCATCTTCTTGCAGAGCAGTCTGCCGCCATCAAGACTTACCGGAGAAAGAAGTTCCTTAAACTCAACGCCCTCCTTCAGAACTTCCAGAAGCTCATCCTCTGCAGCTGGCATATAGCGCTTGGTTCTTCTGTATACAAGATAAACATGCTCTACACCTTCTGTGCGTTTCGCAGCTCTTGCAGTGTCCATAGCAGTGTTTCCGCCGCCGATTACAACTACATTTTTGCCAATATTCAGCTTACCATCATTTGCCTTGAAATCACGAAGAAACTTCAGAGCGTTAACGGTCTCACCTTTTTCCAGTTTCAAAGTGCCAGGCTTGCCAGCTCCAATTGCCAGGATCACAGCATCATAGCCCTGTGCTTTCAGATCTGCCACAGAAGTGATTTCTGTATTTGTGCAGATCTCTACACCCATCTTCTGGATGAAAGAAATATCTTTGTCAATAGCAGCGTCTCCAATACGGAATCCAGGTATCACGTAACGGATCACGCCGCCGGCTTTCTCTTCTTTTTCAAAAATGGTAACTGCTGCGCCCTCTCTTGCAAGGAAGTAAGCAGCTGCAATACCAGCAGGACCGCCACCAACTACGGCGACCTTCTTACCGTTTGGCTCGCCAGCCTTGATCTCACCGATCAGCTGCTCATAGCCATGCTCTGCTGCTGTCAGCTTGGTGCCACGGATATTTACGGATTCTTCGTAGAAATTACGGGTACATTTGGTCATACAGTTGTGTGCACATAAGGTACCTGTAATAAATGGCAGGGCATTTTTCTCAAGGATCACTTCAAGTGCTTCTTTATATTTCCCCTCACCAGTCAGTGCTACATACTGTGGAATATCCTGATGGATTGGACATCCTTCAGAACACGGTGCATAGAAGCAGTCCAGAAGAGGAACTTCTTTTGTGCTCTTTCTGTTCGGAACCGGCTTAATGTTCTTCACATGATGCCCATCAGTAATAGCATCTGCTGCCAGCTTCTTCAGTGCATCCACATCAATTCCTTCCCATTTTTTCGGACAGATTCCTTCTACCTTATCCGCTACCTGGGTAAATCTCTGATAGCCGCCTGTCTTCAAAAGGGTGGTAGCCATGGTTACAGGCCAGATACCGCATCCCACAATTTTGTCAATATTGAAATAATCTGCACCTCCGGAATAGGAAATTCGAAGTTTTCCTGCGAATTCAGCAGAAAGTTTGGCTGCAAGGGAAATGGACAGCGGGAACAAAGCTTTGCCGGACATGTACATTTCTTCACTTGGAAGCTCATTTCGGGTAACATCAACCGGGAAAGTATTGGTAATCTTTACACCAAATTCCAGCCCCAGTTCTTCGGATAATTTCATCAGACGTGTAAGCATGGGGACTGCATCCTCATACTGCAAATCGTCTCTGAAATGGAAATCGCCGAATACCATATAATCATATCCCATCTCATCCATGGTCTTTCTTGCAAAATCATAGCCAAGAAGGGTCGGGCTGCACTTTACAAAGATATTCAGATGTTTCTCTGTAAGCAGATAATTTGCAATGCTCTCAATCTCCTGTGGAGGACATCCATGCAGTGTGGAGATCGTAGCAGAATTACAGACATTGGATGGGATTGCTTCGATGTCTTCTCTGGTAAAGTTCTGGAACTTGTCAGCATTGTCCAAAAGCCATTTTCTGCATTCCTGGAAAATAACAGTGTCCTTTGCTTCCATCATTCCGTCAATAAAGGTATTGACCTTGTCTCCCTTAATTCCTGCAAGATCATATCCTACGGAAATATTAAACTGGAACCCATCCTGTGCACCCAGGCCAAATTCTTTTGCGATCACATGAAGGATAAACCATGCCTTGATGTACTCGCCCATCGCGTCCGGAACAGTCAGCTCAGTTGACCATTCGCAGTTATATCCCTCATCATCTGCAAGAATACAAGGTTTATTCACGCATGCAGAAAGCTCTGCGCCATCCATCTTCTGAACTGTCTTCAGCTCAAAGAAACGAGCTCCTGCATAATAAGAAGCGATGATATTCTGTGCCAGCTGGGTGTGGGGACCTGCTGCCGGTCCCACTGGTGTCTCCAGGTTTCTGGTAAAAATAGTCATATCATTCTTCGGATCTGCTGTGTATGGGCGATGTACCCCAAATACAGTGTCCTGCCCTTTTTTCTCCTGAAGGACCCAGTCCATCAGCTGCCCGAAAGGCATACATGTCATAATATCGCTCATATTTATTTTCCTCCGTTAATATCGTCAGCCAGTTCCTGTGCAGACTGACGGCAGTCAGCCATAACCTTATCTACGTCACAAACCAGCACTTCCCTGTCTTTCATAAGAACCTTGCCGTTACATACAGTAGTCACAACGTCATGTCCTGTAGTTCCAAACAGAAGATGTCCGTTTACATTGTCTGCTCTCATAGGTGTAAGCGGGTTGTAATCCATTACGATCACATCGGCAGCTGCCCCCTCTTTCAGAACACCAAGTGGTTTCTTAAAGTAGCGGTTGGCAATAATTGCATTGTTCTCAAAGAGCATCTTGGGAACCTCACCCCATGCAGCATTTGGATCGCAGAGATGATGCTTATGAAGGATATTGGCAACCTTCCAGGATTCCAGCATATCGTGGGTGTATCCATCAGTTCCAAGTCCCGTAACGATTCCCTTATGTACCAATTCCATGGTAGGCGGACATCCGCAGGCATTTCCCATATTGGATTCCGGATTGTGGACAACCATAGTGTCAGTCTCTTTAATTAAATCCATCTCATGCTCGTTAATATAAATACAATGTCCCAGAAGCGTCTTCGGCCCAAGAATATTCCAATCGTAAAGTCTGTCTACAATTCGTTTGCTGTGCTCCTTCAGGCACTGATGAAGGTCATAGATTCCCTCTGCAACATGAATATGATAGCCAACACCGTCTGGCTTCAGTTCGTTACACAATTCCATGGTCTCATCGGAAATAGTGAAAGATGCATGCATACCCATCATAGCAGCGATCATGTCGCTGTCATCTGCAAGTGCGTGTTTGATAAAGTTCACATTCTCCATTACAGATTCTCTGGACTTGTCCATGCCGTCACGGTCGGAAATTTCATAGCAAAGGCAGGTACGGACACCAAGATCCTTAGCTGCTGATTCAATAGCACTGAGGGAACCGGTAATATGTCCAAAGCTTGCGTGGTGATCAAATACAGTCGTTACACCATTCCGGATACTGTCGATATAAGTAGCCATCGCAGAAAGTCTGGTCTGCTCCAGGGTAAGATGACGGTCAATAGTCCACCACTGTCCATCCAGAATATCCAGAAAGCCCTTGGGATTATATCCTTTAATACTCAGACCTCTGGCAAAAGAGCTGTAGATATGCTCATGGGTATTGATAAATGCAGGCATGATAACTCCGCCTCTGGCATCTACAAATTCTCCATCCGGATATGCCTTCTTCACCTCATCTGTAGTCCCCACCATAACTATGGTGTTACCATCCATTGCAACTGCACCGTTCTCTATAAATGCCTTGGATGCGTCCCGTGTGATCATTCTTCCATTACCAATAATAAGCATATGGCATCCTCCTTTACTTGTTAAAATTGTTGAATCAAATAGCACAATTCAACATTTTTTAGGATATTTTATACAGATAATGTAACACATTCCCATATAAATTTCAATAGGAAATCTAAAAATATTTTTGGCTTTCTCAAAATTTTTGTTCAAACAAACTAACTGATCACAGCCAAAACACGCTCTAGGGCATGTTTGAAAATGCTTTCTACAAGCTGTACGTCACAATTCGAGGGAGATTTTGCCCGCAGTCTGCATAAACATGAAAACAAGGCAGTCTGTCAATTAAACAAACTGCCTTGTTCTCTCTATTAATGGATTTTTCAAACAAGCTCTAATCCATAGCTGATTTTCCATCTGCATTATTCGTATATGTATCTTTATAACTCCCGGATCACATGCAAGAATTTCCGGCCCTTTTTCCATAATTCAGGATCAATTTCCACCTCATAGCCTTTGCCATTCTGCACATGCCAGTCATAAAAAGAGCGGTCTTCGTCTGCATATTCTTCCATAACATTCATGATCGTACCGCCATGTACCACAAGTGCTGCCAAAGAAATCCCATTACGGAGACAACCATTTACAGCTTTCTGGAAGCCGGTCACATTGCGTCTTTTAAATTCCTCTCTGCTCTCTCCTCCCGGAAATGGCAGTAGTCCACCAGAATCGATCCAGGACTGGTAATGTTCATTTCCGTCCAGTTCCTGATAATTTTTATTTTCAAATTCTCCAAAATCACATTCTGCAAGCTCATCAATAATATTCAGCTTTTTTCCGGGAAAAAGGATTCCTGCTGTCTGGGTACAGCGGATCATAGGACTTGCATAAACTGCCTGTACCTCCGGATAAGCAAGCTGCGCCAGCATATTCCCAGCCTCCGGACAAAGAGGTTCATCCGTTCTTTTTCCTATATATCTTTTTAACTTATTCCCCTGGGTTTCCCCATGACGAACCAGAATAAGTTTAAGCATTTTTGATCACCGTCCCAATTCCACATACTACACGTATTACCTTTTTGCTTTTTGATGCGAGATCCGTACAGACTCTTCCCACTGCCTCCCGGTATTTCCGGTCAAAAGCATCCATGGGGACAACGCCGTATCCTACTTCCTGACTTACCAGAATGATATCCGGATTTTTCTCCCATAATTCTTCTGCCAGTCTGGCCACATCTTTGTCTGCTTTTAATTCTTTTTTGATATACTCCTGAAAATCAAGGACGCCCTCTGCATTCATAAGCTCTTCTTTTTCCAGATCGGCTCCCTTTTTCCAGCAGACATCAGGATGATGTTCTTTTGCATATGTGCTCTTTCCCTGAAAAGCACCTCCAATGATCATTTCCATTGTTACA
>OHWT01000086.1_pt1 | contig 19942 bp, 17 predicted proteins | sample 1579791 | NCBI WGS metagenome assembly OHWT01 (sample SAMEA3882512, study PRJEB24775) | human gut metagenome | biome: human-associated habitat; feature: intestine environment; material: feces | place: Netherlands | collected 2009/2010
GGTCTTTTTTCTCGGCATTCTGCCACGATTTTTACTACCCAGAAAAGAGGAACAGCAACTATGAAAATAGATCTTAGAACGATTCCGGATGCAGAGGTTTCCGGCATCGACCTGATGGACGTTGATATCACACTCCCGGCTCCGGAAGCAGAACCGCAGCGCCAGTATTACTTTATGGCGCTCTTAAAACAGCAGCTCGTCCCGGAACGCGCGAAAAAAAACGGCAAAGAATTCCTGACTGCCTGTATCACAACATTCGGATGTCAGATGAATGCCCGCGATTCTGAAAAGCTCGAGGGAATCCTTGAAACCGTCGGCTACCACATTGTGGAGACCGAGGATGCTGACTTTGTCGTTTACAATACCTGTACCGTCCGTGAAAACGCCAATCTTCGCGTCTACGGCCGTCTCGGACAGCTTGGCAAATACAAAAAGAAAAATCCGGGCATGATCATCTCCCTCTGCGGATGCATGATGCAGGAGCCGCTCGTTGTCGAAAAGCTCAAAAAAAGCTATCATTTCGTCAACCTGATTTTCGGAACCCACAATATCTACCGCTTCGCTGAATACCTTGTCCGTTGTATGACCGAGGACCGCATGGTGATCGATATCTGGAAAGATACCGACAAGATCGTGGAAAATCTTCCGGTTGACCGGAAATATCCGTTCAAATCCGGCGTCAATATCATGTTCGGTTGCAACAACTTCTGCAGCTACTGTATCGTACCGTATGTGCGCGGCCGCGAGCGCAGCCGGAAACCGGAGGAAATCGTTGCAGAGATCAAACGCCTCGTTGCAGACGGCGTTGTGGAGATCATGCTGCTCGGTCAGAACGTCAACTCTTACGGAAAGAATCTCGAGGAGCCGATGACGTTTGCCCAGCTTCTGCGCGAGGTTAATAAAATCGAAGGGCTGAAACGCATCCGTTTCATGACCTCCCACCCGAAGGATCTCTCTGAGGAGCTGATCGATGCGATGCGCGACTGCGAAAAGGTCTGCCTCCATCTTCATCTCCCGCTCCAGTCCGGAAGCAGCCGCATCTTAAAGCTGATGAACCGCCGCTACACGAAAGAGCAGTATCTTGACCTTGTTGACCGCATCCGCGCGAAAGTACCGGATGTCTCCCTGACAACCGATATCATCGTCGGTTTCCCTGGCGAGACAGAGGAAGATTTCCTCGAAACGATGGATGTGGTACGTAAGGTCCGCTACGACAGCGCCTTTACCTTCCAGTATTCCAGAAGAACAGGAACACCGGCTGCCGCTATGGAGGATCAGATTCCGGTCGATGTTGTGAAGGACCGTTTCGACCGTCTTCTTGCTGAAGTACAGGAAATCTCCCGTGAGGTAACGGCAAGACATACCCACACAGTTCAGGAAGTTCTCGTCGAGAGCATCAATGAACAGGATCCGTCCCTTGTGACCGGCCGTATGAGTAACAATACGCTCGTTCATTTCAAAGGTGATGCTTCCCTGATCGGCACGCTGCAGAATGTATATCTGGATGAGTGCCGCGGTTTCTATTACATGGGAACACCGGTAGAAAACAACTAAATCTTTCAAAAACAAAAATCCCGGATTTTCGGTTCCTGCTTTTACGGCAGGTATCCAGAATCCGGAATTTTTATTTTTACTTCGAAACACCTTTTGACAGCCGCACCTGATACACCAGATACGTAACCATCAGCATCGCTCCCGCGCCAATCCATGCGGAAATCTCAGCGAATGCGACACCGCGGAACGCAAAGTGCGGAACCGCAATCTGAACGATGCCGACACGCATCACAACTTCAACAACACCGGAAATCATCGGCAGTACCGTTTTTCCCATGCCCTGGCAGGCGTTTCGGAATACGAAAAGCCATCCAAGCGGAAACAATGCGATTCCGGTGAGCGGAAGAAAGATACAGGTGTAGGAAATGACGGTCGGATCGTTCAGCATCAGAGATGCCAGGAATTTCGGCGCGAAAATTTCCAGCGCCGCAAACGGCAGATTGACCAGAATCGACAGGATCACACCGGCCCATACGCCGCTCTTGATTCTGTCATACTTCTTTGCTCCATAGTTCTGTCCGGTAAAGGTCAGAAGCGCCAGTCCGACGGTCACACCCGGCTGCTCAAACAGACCGCAGACCTTCATGCATGCCGCATACGCAGCCACATAGGCGGTTCCCATCTGGTTGACAAAGACCTGAAGCACCATTCCTCCGATGGCAGTAACAGAATTCATCACTGCAACCGGAAGACCTTTTCCGGTCAGCGCGGCAAGAATTTTTCCATCCGCTTTCCAGTCCCCCTTCTGTGGAAGCAATTCCGGTGCACGGAGGATGTGCCTGAAGCAGTACAGCGCGGAAATCGCCTGCGCCAGAACCGTGGCAAGTGCTGCTCCAAATACACCCATGTGAAGCGGAAACACAAAGAGAAGATCCAGCACAATATTGGCAATGGCAGAAAGCACCATGGAGACGAGCGGAACCTTGCTGTTTCCGACCGAGCGGAGCAGTGTCATCACAAAGTTATTGAAAATCGTGATGGTGCTTCCGGCCAGGATTGTTCCGAAATACACGAGAGTATCCGTCATCATATCCTCCGGCGTCTGCAGAAAGATAAACAGCCGCCGCATCAGAAGCAGGCTGAACGTTGTGATCACAATTCCGATGGCAAGGCAGATATAGACCGACATGGCAATCTCTTTCCGCAGCTTTTTTGTATCGTTTGCACCAAAAGAATGCGAAATACAGATGCCAAGGCCACCCGTCAGTCCGACGGCAAAGCCGATAATCAGAAAATGAACGGAGCTTGTATTTCCAACTGCGGCAAGCGCCGTATCTCCGATTCCTTTTCCGACAACCATGGAATCCACGAAGCTGTAAAGCTGCTGGAACAGATTTCCGATCAGAATGGGCAGGAAAAACTGAAAAATCAGTTTCATGCTGTTCCCTCTTGTCATATCATTTGTTGTGTTCTGCATGGTATTTTTTCTATCCTGTCCTTTCTCTTTTAGAATTTCCTGTTTCTTTATTGATTCCCCCTCGTCTTGTCAAGACCGCAAAATGCGGCTATAATAGAGCATAACTTAGACGAAAGGTTTTTACATCACTGGCATGAACAATTTATACGAATACATCGATCCAATTGCTTCTCCCTATGAGGCATTTCTTTTTGACAGCACCCGCGATCTCCTGCCGATTCCGGCGCACTGGCATTATTATGTAGAACTTCTCTACGTCCGCAAAGGCGAAATCGAAGTTTCCCTTGACAATGTCGTATCCACCTGCACGAAGGGCGCTGTCATTCTTTTTCCGCCCAAATGCGTCCACTCCATCGCTCTTGCGAGAGGTTCTTCTCCGGTTCAGTACGATGTGATCAAATTCGATCCCAATCTTCTGCCGTCCTGCAAAACGGATGAAATCGATCTGCGCGCCATGCTGCATGGGATTCACGCCTACCGCTGTCCCTGTATCTTTTCTCCGGAACAGACGGCCCAAATGAATCTTTTTCCGCTTTTTTCCGATATTCTTTCTGAATATCAGAGTAAAGAATTCGGTTATTCGATGGTATTAACTGCCGATCTTCGGAAAATCGTCACCAAGTTTGCGCGGATCTGGCAGAAAAATGGTGATTTCTTTCTGGCTCCTGGCGTTCATCCTTCTTATGAAATCGGGTTTGACCTGATTTCCGAATACATCGATTCCCACTACTTTGAGGAGCTGACCGTAGAAAAACTGGCCGCGATGTGCAATATGTCGCACTCCACCTTTTCCATGAATTTCTACCGCCGGTACAATATGACCTGCAAGGAATACATTACAGCAACCCGGATCAATGCAGCCGAAAATATGCTTTTGTTTTCCAGCCACGACATCTCGTTTATCGCGCGGGAGGTCGGTTATACGGACTGCAGTTACTTTATCCGCTGCTACAAAAAACTGAAAGGCATCACGCCGAAGCAGGCACGAAAACTCCAGCTTGGACGGTAACGATCATCTGTTTTCGAATTTTTTCAGAGAAAGAACGCACAGGCATTTGCTGCACGCTCTTTCTTTTTTATGTATTTCTTTAAACTTTTTCCTTATCTCTCTGCAGTCTCATAAACGCTTCTTACGCGGTATGCGCCCGATACGCCGGTTCCCTCTGCGGTAAAGTCTGCGGTCGGCAGAATGCGGAAGGTCTTTGTTCCGGCTTCCATATCCACAAAGTTATCGTCCAGACGAAGCACACCGTTCTCAGTCTCTACGCTGACAGATTTTGCAAAGTTCTCTGCGGTTACGGTTACGGTATCGCCGTCTACTGATACAGAAAGCTTCGGATCTGCAAAATGGTAATGCTTCGGTGCGCAGAACAGAGTTGATCCGGAAGATACTACGTTTCCATCAACAACCAGCTCATAGGTCAGATGAACTTCCAGCGGATCCTGATCGTTGAAATCAAGATGCGGCATCCACTGTCCGCCGTAAGCCGGTGCATTCACCTCGAAGGCTCCCTCTTTGACTACGGAAGAATCCGGACGGCACAGGGACCATTTTACGGTTCCGACGATCGGCTCACCGGTCTCATTGGCAACATGAAGGTCTGCACTGACATCAATTGGATGCGGCAGTGTGTTGACAAACGGTTTCTGATCGATCTCTCCGTGCTCCTCGCAGGAAAGCAGGACCGGTGCAAACATCTTCTTCTCTGCGTACTGCAGGGCTTTCCAGTTTCCATAGTAGTCCACGCTTGCCCAGGATGCTACCGGCCAGATATCGTTCAGCTGCCATACAACAGCACCCATGCAGGTACCGCGGAAGCGACGGAAATGCTCAACGCCGTAACGGATCGCATCGGCCTGAAGAAGCTGTGAGCAGTACAGAAGCTCGTCGAAGTTCTTCGGATACAGGTATGTCTGTGAAATGTAGTTCAGGATCTTTCCGTTGGCAGCCGTATTTCTCTGGTGCATTTCCATGACACGGGAGAAGATGTTGCGGTCGCCGTCTTCGGTAAACCGTTTTACAGTCTGCAGTGCCGGGAAGGACTGGAATCCGAACTCGGACAGGAAACGGTAATGGTGGGAACGATAAGCGGTGAACGGCTCGCTTCCGTGCCATACACCCCAGTAATGGGTATCGCCGACGTTCTCTGCATTGCTGTTTTCGTAATTTCCGCCTGAAGACGGGGATGACGGCCAGTAGAATTTCTCCGGATCCTCTTCTTTGACGATTTTCGGAATGATGTACTCATACAGATGGATGTAATCATACGTCTGTTTCTTAGATTTCTGCCATGCCAGCGTTTCGTACTGGGTTTCCATCTCGTTGTTTCCGCACCATAGAGCAATACTTGCATGGGAACGGAGTCTGCGCATATTCTGACGGATCTCCGCGGAGATATTCTCTTCGAAGTCATCTGTCAGCTCGTAGGATGCGCAGGCAAACATGAAGTCATGCCAGATGAGGAGTCCTCGCTCATCGCAGACATCATAGAAAAAGTCATCGAGGAAGTATCCGCCTCCCCATACACGCAGGGAGTTAAAGTTTGCCTCCTGTGCGGATTTCAGCAGCAGATCGGTACGCTCTCTCGTCTGACGGGTTAAGATATTGTCCTCCGGAATGTAGTCAGCGCCCATCGCGAAGATCTGCAGTCCGTTGATTTCATACGCAAAGTTACGGCCCTTTACGGTCTTTGCAGGTTTATCGGTGATGATGATTTTTTTCTCACCGTTGGTCATGATCATGTTGTCGCCGTCATCGTAATCCGGTGACTGGCCGGTCATGTGCTCATCAAAGACTTCATCTTCCATCACGTCAGTATTTACGGTGATGGTGCGAAGACCCATCTTCTTCTCCCAGGTATCCAGGATATCGTCTGCAACGAGCTCTACCTTTACCTGATACAGTGCCTGTGCACCATAGCCGTTCGGCCACCATAGCTCCGGATTTTCTACGGTAAGGGAAGCCTGTACATGATTGCTGCGAAGATCACAGGTAAGTCCGGTCAGATTCTTTGCCGGTGCAGAATTGGTCAGCGGATCCATTGTGCCGCTTTCTGCGGTCAGAACGGTTTTTCCATCCGGGGAAGTAACGGTCATTACGATCTTTACTTTACCGTCGGTTACACCCGGCATCCACTCGATTTCAGCATCTGCGGTCAGGCGGACGAAGTCAACCACATTTCCATGAACGGTTTTTCCAGTTACATGATGCTCCTGTCCTACAAATACCTGTGCCAGACGGGCAGTTTTTACTGCGAGAACAGAAGCCTCACGGAACAGTCCTGCATCTGGAAGACGCGGACCCCAGTCCCAGCCGTACATGCAGGCTGCTTTACGAATATGCGGGAATCCCGGCATTGCATCGGATGCTGCTCCAACCGGGCATTTTGCTTCTTCTTCTGCGATGAATTTTGTCGGGGAATGCAGAACCACTTTTACCTGATATACGGTATCGGCTGCATCACCTGCAACAAGATCGGTAATATCATACTCCCAGACACGGTTCATGTTGTCTGCGGAGCCGATTTTCTCTCCGTTCAGATAAACATCTGCGATGGTATCAATTCCGTCGAAGTGTAAAAACAGACGGTCCGCTTTTCTGTCTTCCTCACTGATCACGATCGTTGTCTCGTATGCGAAATCGTTCTCCATCAATTTCAGTGCATCGAGCTCATTGTCACGATAAAACGGATCCGGGATCAGGCCTTTCTCCAGAAGGGTGCCGTAAACGGTAGACGGTACCTTCGTTTCAATTGGAGTTTCCGGAATATCGTAAACATTTTTTCCGAGGACAGTTAATGTCCAGTTGTCTTTCAGACATATTGTATGCATTACAGTATGTCCCCCTTTCTTCATAGTTTCTGCTTTTTCGCGTAGTTTCACCACGCTTTTCACTTTATTTTTATCTTACTGCTTTTTTAACCAAAATGGTACAAAAAAGCTCTTGAAAAATAGTAAAAATCTCCAAATGCGAAACGATTTTAGAAAATTTCGGAAACAGTGAGACAAATTCTCAATCATCACTTTGACAGATCTGGAAAATGTGATAGAATAAAAATGTCGGCATCCTGAAAAAAATGCCGGCAGTATTTTTCGAAAAGAAAGATGAGGAAAAAATTATGATACCAGAAAGATTAGCTGCTCTCCGCGAAAAAATGAGAGCCTACGGCGTGGACGCTTATCTGGTTCCGACCGCCGATTACCATGAATCTGAATATGTAGGAACTTACTTTAAAGCAAGAACGTATATCACAGGCTTTACCGGTTCTGCCGGAACCGCCGTTATTACCCAGGATGAAGCGTGCCTCTGGACCGACGGCCGCTACTTCGTACAGGCAGCCAAAGAGCTTGCCGGAACCGGCGTTACTTTAATGAAAATGGGCCAGGAAGGTGTTCCGACCGTAGAGGAATACCTGCAGGCAAATACAAAAGAAGGCATGACCATCGGCTTCGACGGCCGTGTTGTCAATGAGATGCTCGGTGAGACACTGGAAAAGACACTTCCGGAGCGTTTTCTCTCCTATCGAAGTGACCTGATCGGTGAAATCTGGTCCGACCGCCCAGCACTTTCTGCAGAACCGGTCTGGATTCTTGATTCCAAATATACCGGCGAGTCCGCTGCTGACCGTCTTGCAAAAGTCCGCGAAAAGATGAAAGAGAACGGTGCCGAGGTGCATATCCTGACCGCACTCGACGATATCGCCTGGATGCTGAACATCCGCGGAAACGATATTCCGTGCAATCCGGTTGTCCTCTCCTACCTCATTCTGACCGAAACCGAAGGCCATCTGTTTATTCAGGAAGCAACTTTAAATGATGAAGTAAAACAGTATCTTGCCGGTCTTGGTATTTCGATTCATCCATACGATGCTGTCTATGATTTCGCTGCCGGCATCACAGGAAAAACGATTCTTCTGGAGAAAGCCAAAGTCAACTACACGATCTGCCAGAGCGTCATGGGCGAAAACACGATTGTCAATGTGATGAACCCGGCTTCTTCCTTAAAGGCATTGAAAACACCAGTTGAGATGGAAAATATCCGCAAAGCCCACATCAAAGACGGCGTTGCTGTAACCCGTTTCGTTTACTGGTTAAAGAAAAACATCGGCAAAATCCCGATGGACGAAGTTTCCGTTGCAGAGAAACTGGAATCCTTCCGAAAAGAGCAGGAAGGCTACATTGAGCCGAGCTTCGGAACCATCTCCGCTTACGGCCCGAATGCCGCTATGTGCCATTATCAGGCAACGAAGGAAGATTTCTCCGTTCTACAGCCAAAAGGCATGTACCTCGTGGATTCCGGCGGACAGTATTATGAAGGAACAACCGATATCACAAGAACCATTGTTGTCGGACCGCTGACTGAGGAAGAAAAAGAGCATTTCACCATCACCGCGATGGGAACCCTGCGTCTTGGAAACGCAAAATTTCTCCATGGATGCATCGGCATCAATCTCGATTACCTCGCAAGACAGGCATTCTGGGAGAGAGGTCTTGACTTCAATCACGGAACCGGCCACGGCGTCGGCTATCTCTTAAATGTCCATGAGCGTCCAAACGGTTTCCGCTGGAAAATGGTTCCGGAGCGCATGGAAAATGCCGTTCTCGAGGAAGGTATGCTGACCTCCGACGAACCAGGTATCTATATTGAAGGAAGCCATGGTATCCGTACCGAGAACCTGATGCTCTGCCGCAAAGCAGAAAAGAACATGTATGGCCAGTTCATGCGCTTTGAGTTCGTTACCATGGTTCCGATCGACCTCGACGGTATCGATACGCAGTATATGACGGAGAAAGATGTCGAGCTGCTGAATAATTACCACAAAGAAGTGTATGAGAAGATTTCTCCTTATCTGGAAGGGGACGAAAAAGAGTGGCTGAAAGAAGCTACCCGCCCGATTTCCAAATAAGTTCTTTCTATAACATCAAAAAACCGATGTTCTGTGCGTGTTATTTTCACAGAACATCGGTTTTTCTCATTTCTTTTCCTTATAATACTTTCGATAAAAATTCTCTCAGGCGCGGGTGCTGCGGATTTGCGAAGAATTCCTGCGGCGTATTCTCCTCCTGAATATTTCCCTCGTTGATAAAGACGACGCGGGTTGCCACCTCTCTGGCAAAACCCATCTCGTGTGTAACAACGACCATGGTCATGCCCGATTCGGCAAGCTCTTTCATAATTTCCAGAACCTCTCCTACCATCTCCGGATCGAGTGCAGAAGTCGGTTCGTCAAACAGCATGACATCCGGATTCATCGCAAGGGCGCGCGCGATGGCGATTCGCTGCTTCTGTCCGCCGGAAAGGCTTCCCGGATAGGCATCTGCTTTGTCCGGCAGTCCGACACGGGTCAGAAGCTCCATCGCTTTTTTCTCTGCTTCTTCCGGTGTCATTAGTTTTAACGTCACCGGAGCGAGCAAGATATTTTCCTTAACGGTTTTGTGCGGAAACAGATTGAACTGCTGGAATACCATTCCGATCTTCTGACGCACATGGTCAATGTCAGTTTCCGGCGCCGTGATGTCAACGCCCTCGAAGTAAATTTTTCCGCCGGTTGGAATTTCCAGACGGTTTAAGGAGCGCAGAAACGTCGATTTTCCGGAACCGGAAGGACCGATAACGGCGACAACTTCTCCCTGACGGATCTCTGTGCTGATTCCGTCTAAAACTTTATTATCCTCGAAGCTCTTCTGCAGATTTTCAACTTTAATTAATACTTTTTCGTTAGTGGTCACTCTTACGCAGTCTCCTTTCCAGTTTGCCCATGAAATAGGTCAGAATCATAACAAGAATCAGATAAAAGATCGCTGCGGAGAGAAGCGGAACCAGCGCATCGTACGTACGGCTCTGTACCAGGGTTGCTGCTTTTGTAATATCGATGGTTCCAATATAACCGATGATGGCGGTCTCTTTCAACAGCACGATCATCTCGTTGATCAGCGCTGGAAGAACATTTTTAAACGCCTGCGGAATGATAATCAGACGCATGGTCTGTGCCGAATTTAAACCAAGGCTTCGTCCCGCTTCCGTCTGTCCTTTATCCACAGACATGATTCCGGAACGGAAGATCTCGGCAACGTACGCACCGGAGTTAATACCGAATGCAATTCCGCCGATCACGATATTGTTCAGGTTTACGGTTGCAAAAATAACGGAATAGAAAAACAGAATCTGAATCATGGACGGCGTTCCGCGGATAATCGTCAGATAGACGCGTGCCACAATGTTCAGAAGTTTTAATTTACCGGTCTGCTCGTGTGTCGAACGGATCAGTGCGATGAGAAGTCCGAGCACAACACCGATGCACAGTGCAATTACCGTGACAAGCAGCGTCGTCTTCAGACCGGTCAGCCACCACTCTGTAGCACCGTTGTCTACAAAGTAGCGGTTAAACTGATGCTGTAAATTTTCCATAGAATACATCTCTCCTTTGTGGTTTCATTTCCTGCAAAAAGAGCGGCTGCACCATTTTGCCTGGCGGACAGCCGCTCTTTTTCCTCTTATTAGATTACTTTCTTACAATAACAACCTGCGTTGCATTTGCGTAAGTATCGGTGAAATCAACACTCTCCTCACGCGCCGGAGTAACGGTCATTCCGGCTGCGCCGAAATCTGCTTTTCCGCTGTTGACGGATGCAAGGATAGTTTCAAATGCCATATCCTCGATTTTCAGCTCATAACCAAGCTTATCGCAGATGGCCTGGGAAATATCAGCGTCGATACCAACAATATCGGTTCCCTCTTTGTACTCCCACGGCTCGAACTCAGCGTTGGTTGCCATGGTAAGCGTTCCGTTGGAACGGTCCACGTCTGCCGGGGACTCATACGGATGCTGGCCGACTTCATCACCAATGTAGTTGCTCATGATCTCATCAAGAGTTCCGTCCTCTTTCAACTCTGCCAATGCAGTGTTGAACTCGTCTCTTAACTCATTTCCTTTTTTGAAGCACATCGCGTACTCTTCGGTATCAAAAATGCCTTCTACAATTTTCAGATCATCGTTTGCTGCAACGAATTTTTCTGCCGGCAGGGAATCGATGACAACACAGTCAATCTTTCCGTTTTTCAGTGCCTGAATAGCATCGGCGCCTTTGTTGTAACGCTGCATCTGGGAATCTGCATTAACGGCATCGCTCGCCTGAGAATCACCTGTTGTTCCGGTCTGTACACCAATCTTCAGATCTGCCAGATCCTCTACGGATGTTACTTCTACTTTCTTTGCGGTAGATGCAGAACTCCCGCATCCTGCCATCGAAACAGCAAACAGAACGGACATTGCAAGTGCTGTTGCTTTTTTTGCAAAATTCATTTTCATAATAATCTCCTTCTCTCCTCATGTGATGTATATTTATTCACTTTTCCTTATTATAACAGCATCTTTCTAAAAAGCAAGGAAAAACCGAAAAAAAAGCATCAGAAATGAAAAAGAGGGCGATGTTACCTTCCTGAAAGCCGATGTTTCTTCTGCAGATGACTGCCGCAATGTGGTTGAAACTGTTATGAAAAAATACGGAAGAATCGATGTACTCGCCAACGTAGCCGGTGTCGTCGGCACACGCGGCGCTTTTGTCGATCTCGATCTTGCTGACATCCAGAACACGATCTGATGTTGTCTGCAACGTAATAGAACGCTTCGACCATTTCCGACCTCATAATCATTTCCCAGCTCAATCACTTCACTTTCGTTTCGGCTCTGTTGCTCCCTGTCCTACGCTTAAATCTAACGTTACCGCTTCAATTCCAAGGACTCGGTACAAGGCGGTTGGTTAGACCTTACCAGACAGGCATTCCACCTGCTAGACTACTCGCCCTTGTCTGGGCGCACAATTCCGATTTGTTAAATTCATATCCGCATTATAGCATAAAAATAACGACACTGTATATCACTTTCGTAACATACAATGCCGTTACTTTTATTTTCTTCGATACACCAAACAAAACATATTCCTGTATACGATAATATCATATACAGAGTTCGACTTGTTCAGCTTTAGTGGGGAAAATGTAAAGTGAACTCCGCCTTTTGGCATAGGAATTGTTTTGTTAAATTAAATAATGAAAAAGAAAATAGTCATTTTGATAGAACATATTAACTATAAATAATCAGAATTTGAATAGTGAACTTTTTACACTGAAATATGTACGATTCTAATAATGACATGAACTTATGGGAACGTATTGCGGATACTTTGTGAACTTTATCCTGATACAATGATTATGCTGATGAAAGAAGGCATAGATAACTGAATACAAGAAAGAGACGAAAGCCTCAGTAGTTAAGAAAAAACTACTGGGGCTTTTTTTCGTGCCTGAATTTCTCAGCCAATAACTGCGGGCGTATCCCGGCAGGATAAAGGCGGAGCAGGCATGATCCTAAACAGAGGTCCGCCTTCTGGATTTGAAACGAGCAACAAGATTTCAAATTCAGGAGGAACGGATATGTATATTGAACACCCATATTTTTATGAAGGAAAGTATTACGCAAATATTGATGGAGAAATGATTGAGATTACAAAAGAAGTTGCGTATGCGATGAACAATTTTTACAGAAGCAGCAAGGCAAAAAAAGTTGAGATTAAGAACGAGCTGGGGGAAGTCGTGGATAAGATGCTGAGAGAAGTACCTTACAGCGGTCAGTCTATTGATGGAGAAGGTTTCATGATTGAGGATTTTCCAGATCTGAACTGTGATGTGGAGCACTGTGTACTGACAAAAATGGAACAGCAGGATATTCACAAAGTGATCAATCAGCTGAACTCAGAGGAACGCATGATTATTTATGGCATTTTCTTTGAAAACAAGACACAGACACAGATGGCGGAGATTATGGGGATTTCCAGACAGATGCTGTCATACAAGCTGAAATCCACTCTTAATAAGATGCGTGAAATGTATATGAATAAATTTTTTTAAAAATTTTTCAAAATCTTTTGCATCTGCCAAAGTCATTTGACTTTAGTAATTAGAGGAAGTTAAAGGACTTCCTAAAATGAACCATGATAACTGAATATTCAATAATAACTGATGTGACATTTCATACAGTGAGCACGAGGAAGATGCCGCTATAGGATTATAAGACAAAACAAAGATTTTAGTTCAGTCCGTAATGCTGCGAAAAAGCACTGACCGAAGCTAGCTGGCAGGCTGGTGATGCGATGACATATATGAGATGCGATACACTTGCAGACCCTGAGAAGTCTGTAACTGGTAAACCTATGAACTGCTGGAGCCTGGAAACGAGAGTTTCCGGGTTGTGGTCCGGAGCGTGCATCCGGGCAGGTTATTATTCCCTTCCTGCACATGCGGGAGTAACGATTCGGGGTATCGAGGATAAATAGAATCGAGCGAGCACTGTTTAATAATCAAATTGGCTATAGAGGTTATGCGGCAGAGCTTTCCTTATAGGAAAGAAACTCTGCCGTATTCCTGTGGAGCCAATATAGCGCTATGGATGCTTTACAAATAAAAAAAGATTGGAGAGATGACAAGTGACGATTCGAAGAGGAGATATCTTATGGGCGGATCTCGGTATGTTCCCGACAACTTCGGTTCAGGGTGGAGTAAGACCGGTGATCGTAGTGAGCAATAATAAAGCCAATACATACAGTTCAGTCATAACGGTAGTTCCGCTGACATCAAGAATATATAAGAAACGGTATTTGCCAACACATGTATTTATCAGCAAATATGATATGACAGGAATCCGAAAAGGAAGCCTGGCACTGGCTGAACAGGTTATGAGCATTTCTACGAAATGTATTATTGAGAAATGCGGAAGAGTAAATAAGTGGAGCCTGGATCGGGTACTGAAAGCAGTACGGATTCAGATGGGAATGGAAGGAGAAGGGCATGACGGCAGAGGAATATAGAAACTATCTGGAGCAGGATTTCAGTGATGTAGATATCAATGAAATGACTGACCTACGGATGATAAAAGCAGACAGAAATAAATCGCTTCAGGAACGGAGAGATATTTTTCTGAATAAAGTAGGAAATCCATATTTGGTCCGGATCGGTAATATGAAAGTAAAAGTCAGATTTGCTAATAACGGTATATCTATGGAGCAGGCATTTGAGAATATGCTTCTGAGTGTCTGAAAAAGTACTGGCAAGATTGAGGGGACTGTGTTAGAATGTCGGTAAGGACAAATTATGCAGCCCCCTTTTATTACATGGATTTTCTGACGTAATAAAAGGAGGTAAGATATGTATCAGAATATCAATAAAATCTATCATGCCGCCATCTATGTCAGATTATCTAAAGAAGATGGCGATATTTCCAGTTCAGCAAAACTGGAAAGTAACAGCATTTCTAACCAGAAAGCTTTGATTCTGGATTTCCTGAAAGACAAAAAAGATATTGAAGTTGTTTCAGTCCGAGTTGATGATGGATACTCAGGCTCTAATTTTGTTGAGGTAAGATAACGTAACCTTTTTTGCAGAGGGCGTTATCTTACCTCTTTTTGATGTATGTTAGATAGCATAACTCTTTACGTCGGCTCCTATCTGTCTGAAATAGGAGATACTTTCGGTAGGCTTGTCGCCTGTATCAACTCTGCCGACAAAGCTATAAAAGATTTCGATTTTGCGGGTGTTCGTTTCCTTATCCAGTTCGTGAATAAGAATACGGTCAATAAATTCATGGACGTTTTCGTAGGTCAGTTCGGTAATGGCGGTGTACTTGCGTACCAGTGCGACAAACCTTTTCACGTCCGTGCTGCGCCCGGTGGCGTTGTCGATTTCCTGTGACAGCTCCGCAATCCTCCGGGTCAGCGTCTTTTTTTCTTCATCATAGCCGGAAGTCAGAAAAGCAAACTGTTCATCTGAAAGTTTCCCTAAAGCGTTGTCCTCGTAGAGCTTGCGGAATAAGATGTTCAGCTCGTTCATACGGTTCTGTGCCTTGTCAAGCTCTTTCCGCTGCTGTGTCAGCGTCTTTTGTACTGCCTTTGCGCTGCACTCGTTGGCGGTTTCGATAAACTCCTGTTCATGCTCTTTCACATAAGACGTTACGCGCTGCAAGTCTGCAAGGACAAGTTCTTTCAATACGCTTTTGCGGATATAATGTGTAGTGCAGAGCATATCATTTCTTGCCCGGTTGCGGTAGTTGCCGCAAGTGTAGGCGTGTTTCCGTTCAAGCGTCCCGGCTCCGCGTACTGCATACATTTTATAGCCGCAGTCCCCGCAAAAGAGAAGCCCGGAAAACAGGTCGATTTCATCAACCTTTGTCGGGCGGTGCCGGGTGGCAATCCGCTTCTGTGCAAGTTCAAAGGTTTCTTCATCAATCAAAGGTTCGTGAGTGTTGGGGAAGAAATACCTTTTTTCCTCCGGGTTCTTTTTCGTCTTTTTCGACTTATAAGATACCTTGTAGGTTTTCCCGGTTATGGTATGCCCTAAATACTCTTTCCTTGTCAGAATGTCGTACAGCGTCTTATCCGGCCAGTTGTACCATGCGTTGAGCTGTGGGCGGGGGTGGCGGTTGCTTCCTGTTCTGCGGTAGCGCAGTTCCCCGACGGTCAGTATTTCATTGTCCCGTAGCCAGTTCTGGATTTCACACATACGGTCGCCCCGTACATACATTGCAAAAATCTGTTTTACGACGTGCGCCGTTTCCGGGTCGGGTATCAGATGATTGCGGTTATCCGGGTCGATAAGGTAGCCGTAAGGGGCTTCGCCGTTGACGCGCTCGCCTTTCTGCGCCTTTGCCTGTTTGACAGCCCGGATTTTCTTTGAAGTGTCGCGGGCGTAAAACTCGTTGAACCAGTTCCGCAGAGGGGTAAACTCGTTATCTTCCCTCGCTGTGTCTACACCGTCGTTAATGGCAATGTAGCGCACTTCGTATTCTGGAAAGATAATTTCTATCAGTTCGCCGGTTTTCAGATAATTACGTCCCAGACGGGAAAGGTCTTTTGTTATGACGGTTGCCACGTTCCCGGCTTCAACCTCATGCAGCATGGCTTGAAGCCCCTCGCGCTCAAAGCTCACGCCGGAAAATCCGTCGTCTACAAAAAAGCGCGTGTTGAAAAAGTGGTGTTCGTCAGCATACTTTTGTAAAATCAGCTTTTGGTTCTGTATGCTCTCGCTTTCCCCGGCCTGCATATCTTCCTGGCTCAATCTGCAATATAAAGTGGTAATCTTGTCTGTCTGTAACATTTTGTCCTCCTTTCCGACGACAGACAAGCATGGTATTTGTACTGTCTATATTATACCACATACCGCTGCCTGTGTCATGTATAAAATGTGAAGAAACGCCCTATTTCCGGGCGTTTGCGGGGTTCAGCTCCATGTCTTTGCGAATGAGCTTTTTTATCTTTTTATCCAGTGTGTCCGTTGCGCGTTCACTTGCGGACGAACATACAAGGTAAGTAACTTTTCCGATTTTATGCTCCGTTGTGGTAACGGGCGTTTGGTTTTGCGTCAAAGAAAATCCCCCTTTCTTTCGCAAACATATAATACAGTCTATGAATAGCAGCAAGTCCACTATTCAATAAAACAAAGGCTTTAATCGGACGGTTATTAGCATAACCTCATGGGAATTTCACCCCGGCATGGTTCTCATGCAGCCCTACCCATTGCCTGCGACGCTCTTAACGCTCGGACTGTGGCTGTAAGGAAGTATCATTGTATATTCTGCGTGTCGTCGCCCGCAAGCCGCTACACTTGCTTTCCGGCGCGGTGTTGGTCGCTCGGCTGTCCGGGTGGGGATAATCCCGCCCGGATAGCGTCATGGCGCACCCGCCGTATGGCTCGGCGCAAAAGGAACGTATCCGATTTGCCCTATGCTGCGCCGCCGTTATCTTGCGCCGCTTTCTTTTTCAAGGTTCAAAATGGCTGTGCTGCCCGCGTCAGCAGCGGAACGGAAAAGGGGGTGAGAGAAAGCGTCCCGCCGCCGCTGCGGTTTATTCCTCTGCCTTAAAGGTGAGGACAGCCATCATCAGTTTTGCTTGCAGCCGTTCCCGAATGTCGTGGTCTACGCCAAAATAGACGTTCCCGCGCTCGTCGTACAGCTTCCGCATGGAGAGGCGGGCTATGTAGCCGCTGAAATGCTGCAAGACAATCTTCATGGCGTCCGGGTCGCCCTTTGTCGCTGCCACAATGACAGGATAGGGAACAAGGGCATTTTCCGGATAGCCGGGTTCGTTACCATTCGTCCCATTCATCAGCATTTTCCTCCAGATATTTTCTTAATTTCTCAAAAGAGCTTGTCCGCCTGTACTGTATCGTGCTTCTCGACGTGTTGAACAGCTCCGCAATCTCGGTGTCGTTCATTCCCTCGAAATAGTACAGGAGTACGGCTTTGCGCTTTTCTTCCGGCAAAGTACGGATTGCTTCAAGAAGCAGCTTCGGCGTGATTTTCTTCCCGGCTTTCTCAAAGACGGTTTCGGCAGTTTCCCGTTTGAAATATTCATCAAAGGTATGAAGCTGCCGCGCTTCGTCTAAGGGCAAATCGGAAAAGGTGACTTCCCTTGCCTTATGCCTGTGCAGCTCCCTGTGAGCGTCACACGCTTCATTGTGCAGCACCGTATTACAAAACTTCTGAAAAGCACATTGTTTGTAAAACTCCCTGCTATTAGGTTCCACATTCTCACCTCCTTTCTCGTTGGAAAGTTGGTGGTGCTTCCCCCTTTTCGCGGGGCAATACGGCGTTTTTGAAAAACGCCGAAGATTTTTTGAAATTTTTTCAAAAAATTTTTTGAGCAGCAAAATACGCCTGTCCGAAAAGCCCGGACAGGCGTATGGGTATTATAAGCAGTATTTAGATGATTAGACAGTTCATAGTCAAGGGTAGAGAAGTTCCCGGCGGTGGTCGGGCTTTTTTTGATAGGTCAAAGAGTGTAGAATTTTGTCGATATGGTTTATTGCTCATGGCGGCTACCTCCTAAAGCCGCCATGTCTACATGGTTAAGGGTCGTCGTACAGACAAAAAGAAACGGCGGCTCTGTTTTTGATATGCTCCCTTTAAAGTAGACAGCGGAAAAACAAAACTGTCGAAACGGAGGGAGCAATTATCATGAGTTTAAAAGGCAAAATACCGCCGGAGGTTAAGATTCAGGCTGTGGAGGACTACCTAGCGATCCGTAAGGGTTCCACACAGATCCGGGAAGAGTTAGGCATACGATTGAGCACTTTCCAGGCATGGCTGCGGAAATATCAGATGGAGGGGCCTGCGGGTCTGCATCCGAAAAAGGGTTTTACCAGTTACCCGTCGTCGCTCAAGCTGGCGGCCGTGGAGGACTATTTAAGCGGAGAAGGGTCGCTGGACGCCATGTGCCGCAAATACGGGATATCCTCCCATGCGGTTTTGCAGCAATGGATTACGTTGTATAATCAAGGCCATAGGGACTTCAAAACGCGCAGAGCGCAGGAGGAAAGCGGTATGGCCGAAAAGAAGAAATTATCGTACGAAGAAAAATTGCAGGCAGTGTTATATTGCATCGGGCACCGGTTGGATTACCGGCAGGCCAGCGAGCAGTACAAAATCACCTACCAGCAGATCTATAACTGGGTCAAAAAATATCAGGAGCAGGGAGAAACCGGGTTGCTTGACCGCCGGGGGAAACGCCGCCCTCCTGCCGAATACAGCGAGGAGGAAAAAGCTGCGGCAAAGCTGCGGAAGCTGGAAGTGGAAAACAGAAGGCTTCAAATGGAGAACGATTTCTTAAAAAAATTGAACGAACTCGAGGGGAGGCGGTAAATAGGCTCACACGCCGCAGGAAGGTCTATGAGGCGATCCATACGCTTCATCAGGAAAAAGGATATGAGATCGCATCGTTATGCACGTTATCCGGGATTCCCCGCTGTTCTTACTACAAATGGATTCACCGGAAGGAAAGCCCGCTTGCTGGAAGAGATCATCCGTTTGTACAGCGAAGTAAAAGGCATCTACGGTTATCGCCGTATGACGCTGAATGTGAACAGCCGGCTCAAAAGGAACTACAACCACAAGCGGATTTACCGCCTGATGAAAAGTGTACATATGCAGGCCGTGATACGCCGAAAAAAGAACCACTATGTCATATTAGAACCGCGTGTTACCGCGGAAAACGTATTGAACAGAGAATTTACGGCAAATAGTCCCAATGAGAAATGGCTGACAGATGTCACAGAATTCAAACTTCACGACGGGAAGAAAGCGTACCTGAGCGCGATCCTTGATCTCCATGATAAAAGCATCGTTGCGTATGCGCTGGGCCGATCCAACAACAATCAGCTTGTTTTTGACACCTTTGACAGAGCGGTGAGAGCCAACCCCGGCGCCCATCCTCTGTTTCACAGCGACAGGGGCTATCAGTACACCAACCGGCAGTTCAAAGCAAAGCTGGACGGTATCCATGCAACTCAGAGTATGTCCCGGCCCGGCCGCTGCATCGACAACGGCCCTATGGAGGGCTTCTGGGGGATTCTCAAATCTGAAATGTACTACCTCCAGCAATTTCATACCTTCGAGGAATTGAAGAAAGCCATCGACGAATACATAGACTTTTACAATACAAGGCGGCTTCAAGCTAAGTTAAAGGGCCTGGCTCCCCTTGCTTACAGGAACCAGACCCTCGTGGCGTAATTTTTCTTTTTTTACCTGTCTACTTGACAGGGGGCGGTTCATTTTTCAAAGCCGCCGGAAGATAGCATAGGCGCGTTAATAGATCTGCTTTGCGACGGCTTTTTTTCTTTTGCCGTCGTCCGGCAGATTATTTTTTTATGAGTAAGGGCGAAAAATCAATCGTAATCATAAAATTATGGTCATGTATTTCAATTATTGGATTTGTACAATTCATCATAAGTAATAGCTTTTTCACAATGTAAAGTCCTTGTCCAGACGTACCATTACTTCTTGAAACATCTGCTACATAAAAGCGTTCCAACAGTTTTGAATATTCTTCTGTAGGAATAGATGCAACAGGATTTTTAATACAGAGTTGTACAGAATCTGCAATATTAATTAGTTGAATTACAACATTATTTGTAGTGGATGTTACCGC
>OHWT01000087.1_pt1 | contig 19754 bp, 16 predicted proteins | sample 1579791 | NCBI WGS metagenome assembly OHWT01 (sample SAMEA3882512, study PRJEB24775) | human gut metagenome | biome: human-associated habitat; feature: intestine environment; material: feces | place: Netherlands | collected 2009/2010
GTTTGCGGAAGTCACGGATGCCATCTTGCTCACTTCTTCTGTGCGGATCAGTCCGGTCACGTTCTCCCCGTTTAAGATCACCTGCTGTTCGCCGTCATCACTGTAGGCGATCGATATGGAAATCTTGCTGCAGGCTTTCTGCACTGCCGCATCGTCGTGGATATCGATCTGATTCTGCATCATATAAACTGCGATCGCACGATACATTGCCCCGGTATCGACATAAATAAATCCAAGCTCTTTTGACACACGTTTTGCGATCGTGCTTTTTCCGGCTCCTGCCGGTCCGTCAATGGCAATGTTACATCCCATTTTCTCTGTTACCTCCTCTTAAATCGCAGTTTTTTCACTTCTTACATTTATAACAGATTTTCATCCATTTTTCAATGCCATGGCTGCCAAATACGCAGTTGACCAGGCAATCTGAAGATTATAGCCACCGGTTACCGCATCCAGGTCAAGCACTTCTCCAATAAAATAGAGATTTTTCACCTTTCGGGATTCCATAGTTCCCGGCTGAATGTCCTTCACAGAAACACCGCCTCTTGTAATAACTGCTTCTTTATATTCTCCCATTCCATTGATGGTAAATGGGAAAGCTTTCACCAGTTCTTCAAAGTGAATTCTTTCTTCTCTGGAAATATCGTGTATCTTTTTTTCCGGAGAAATACCACCCAGTTCCAGCATGACAGGTGTAAGGGATGATGGAAAAAGTACGCCGATCACATTCTTAAACTGTTTATTCTGTCCTGCCTCAAATTCCCGCAGAATCCTGGCATCCAGCTGTTCCATGGTAAGGGCAGGCTTCAGATCCAGATAAGCATTCAGCTCTCCGGATTTCTGCAGTTGTTTGCCAATATGTGCGCTTGCAGATAAAATCATGGGACCTGTCACACCAAAGTGTGTGAACATCATCTCGCCAAAATCCTGGAAGAGCACCTTTTTGCCTGACTTAATCGTAAGTTCGGTGTTTTTTAAGGAAAGTCCCTGAAGTCTTGGGATATAATCCTCTTTTGTCTTAAGAGGAACCAGTGACGGAGAAAGCTCCGTTACTTTATGGCCGGTTTCCTCTGCAAAGCGATAACCATCCCCTGTGGAGCCTGTTGACTGATAGGAAAGTCCTCCAGTGGCAACCAGAACATGATCGCCCTCCATAAAACTTCCATCTGCCAGTTCTACACCTGTTACCCGGCTGTGATGTGCCTTTTTCTCATCCACGTCCGGTTCCTCATAGGGACTGACCTTCACCGTTTTCACCTCTGTGCGAAGATGGATATGGGCACCAGCTTTCTTAAGTTCCCGTTCCAGACCGCGGATAATATCTGAAGAATGGTCAGACACAGGGAAAACCCGGTTGCCTCTCTCTGTCTTCAGTGGAACTCCCGCTTCTTCAAAGAATTCCATTACATCCTGGGGCGTGAAAGAATAGAAAGCACTGTACAGGAATTTCGGGTTAGACATAACTGCCCGGAACAGCTCTTCCGTGTCACAGTTATTTGTAACATTGCATCTTCCTTTTCCTGTAATATAGAGTTTCTTTCCCAGCTTTTCGTTTTTTTCGTATAAAAAAACTTCACAGCCGTTTCTGGCGGCGATGATACTGCACAGCATACCGGCAGCTCCGCCCCCGACAATTATCACTTTGTTCATGGAAATCCTTTCTTGCAAGCAAGCCCGTCAGAAAAATCTGGCGGGCCTGATTATTTTCCTTCATTTGGAACGCTGTCCAAAGCAGGGATTTTTATTTTTTATACCGGATATGCTCCGTTTTCTGTGTCTGCAGCTTTCTCGTCTACTTTTTTCTCCTGAGCCTGACGGTATTTGAAGAAGTCAGTAGCAACCTGTGGGAACAGTGCATAGGACAGAACGTCCTCATCCTGCTCTTTATACTGTGCCATCTCGCCTTCAAGTTTGCCCAGCTCATTCTCAAGAAGATCTGCCGGACGGCATGTGATCGGCTGTGTGTCACCGATACATTTCTTCTGAACTTCTGGATTGAATGGTTTTGCTGTAGCACCATATTTTCCGCTGAGAACATCTTTTGTCTCTTTGGTAACCATCTTGTATCTCTCGCCCATGAGAACGTTAAATACAGCCTGTGTACCAACGATCTGGGAAGACGGAGTAACAAGCGGCGGCTCACCAAGGTCTTTACGCACACGCGGAACTTCCTCAAGAACATCATAGAACTTGTCTTCTGCATGCTGCTCTTTCAGCTGGGAAGTAAGGTTGGATAACATACCACCCGGTACCTGATACAGAAGAGTCTTGATGTTTACACCAAGGTTCTTCGGATTCAGAAGGCCGCTCTCAAGAGCCTCGTCACGCATTGGACGGAAGTAGTCTGCGATCTCAGCAAGAAGCTGCTGATCAAATCCGGTATCATATGGAGTGCCTTTGAAGGTCTCAACCATAACCTCTGTTGCAGGCTGGGAAGTACCCAGTGCAAATGGAGACATTGCTGTATCGATGATATCCACACCTGCTTCTACTGCTTTTAAGTAAGTCATGGAAGCTACACCAGAGGTGTAATGTGTATGAAGATCGATCGGGATCTTAACAGTCTCTTTCAGGGCTGTAACAAGCTCAGTTGCCTTATATGGAAGAAGAAGACCAGCCATATCTTTGATACAGATAGAGTCTGCACCCATTTCCTCGATACGTTTCGCAATGCTTGTCCAGTACTCAAGAGTATAAGCATCACCAAGTGTATAGGAAAGAGCAACCTGTGCATGGCCATGCTCTTTGTTTGCAGCATGTACAGCAGTCTGAAGGTTACGAAGGTCATTCATACAGTCGAAAATACGGATGATATCGATACCATTTGCCAGAGATTTCTGAACAAAATACTCTACAACATCATCAGCGTATGGACGGTATCCAAGAATGTTCTGGCCACGGAAAAGCATCTGCAGCTTTGTGTTCTTGAATCCTGCACGTAATTTACGAAGTCTTTCCCACGGATCCTCATGAAGGAAACGAAGGCTTGCATCGAAAGTAGCACCGCCCCAGCACTCAACTGCATGGTAGCCTACTTTATCAAGTTTATCAACGATTGGAAGCATCTGCTCTGTTGTCATACGGGTTGCAATCAGGGACTGATGTGCATCACGCAGAATGGTTTCCACAATTTTAACAGGTTTTTTTTCAATTTCTGCCATAATTGTTCTCCTTATTTATTTAGTTCATCCGGACTTCCCGGTTTCACTATAGAAAGCCGGGAAAAATCCGAATTTCTGGTATCATTATTAGATTCCGTAAATAGCCATAAATGCTCCTGCAGCAACGGCTGTACCGATAACACCGGCAACGTTTGGTCCCATTGCATGCATCAGAAGGAAGTTGGTAGGATCTGCCTCAGCACCAACCTTCTGGGAAACACGGGCTGCCATAGGTACCGCAGATACACCGGCGGAACCAATAAGCGGATTGATCTTGCCGCCTGTAAGCTTGCACATAACCTTTCCGAGCATAACACCGCCGAAAGTACCACATGCAAATGCCACAAGACCTAATACAACGATCTTCAAAGTATCCACATTCAGGAATGCCTCTGCACTTGTGGAAGCACCAACAGATGTACCAAGAAGGATAACTACGATGTACATAAGTGCATTGGAAGCTGTCTCTGTAAGCTGTTTTACAACGCCGCACTCTCTGAACAGGTTACCAAGCATAAGCATACCAACCAGAGGAGCTGTTGTCGGAAGGATCATGCAGACAACGATTGTGATTACGATTGGGAAGAGGATCTTCTCAAGCTTGGATACAGGACGAAGCTGCTCCATCTTGATCTTACGCTCTTTCTCAGTAGTAAACAGTTTCATGATCGGAGGCTGGATGATCGGAACCAGTGACATATAGGAATATGCCGCCACGGCGATCGGTCCCATAAGAGCAGTCTGACCAAGCTTACCAGCAAGGAAAATGGAGGTCGGACCATCTGCACCACCGATGATGGAGATTGCTGCTGCTGCTTTTCCATTGAATCCAAGGAAGATTGCAAGGAAGTAAGCTATATAGATACCGAGCTGCGCTGCAGCACCCATCAGGAAGCTTTTCGGATTCGCGATCAGCGGACCAAAGTCTGTCATGGCACCTACACCCATAAAGATAAGGGAAGGAAGAATACTCCACTCATCAAGGATGTAGAAGTAATGAAGAAGACCACCAACACCGTTGGACATGTCTTCCGGATTTGCCATAATGTCCGGATAAATATTAACAAGGAGCATACCAAATGCAATGGGAACAAGCAGCAGAGGCTCAAATCCCTTTGCAATGGCAAGATATAAGAATACACAAGCAACCACGATCATCAGGTAGTTACCCCATGTCAGATTAAAAAATGCGGTCTGATGGATCAGGTTGGACAAAGTGTCTGCTACGTAAGACATCCTATTACCTCCCGACTTAGTTCATTGTTGCCAGGGTATCTCCATTTTCTACAGAGGCACCTTCTGCAACGTCAATGCTTGCAACGGTTCCGTCCTGAGGAGCTACAACCGGGATCTCCATCTTCATGGATTCCAGGATTACAATGTTGTCACCGGCTTTTACAGCCTGTCCAACGCTTGCTGCGATTTTCAGAACCTTTCCAGGTACGGAAGCTGCAACCTTAACTGCGCCTGCTCCGGCTGCTGCCTTCGGAGCTGCCTTCGGTGCAGGTGCTGCCTTCGGAGCTGCTGCAGGAGCTGCAGCTGCTGGTGCAGAAACGCTTCCTGTCTCTTCAACAGTTACTTCATATGCTGTTCCGTTAACGGTAATTGTATAACTTTTCATTTTAGGATCCTCCTGTATTTATCTCTTTTTACGATTGATTTTGCGGATGGAACGAACAACGAATCCATCTGTAGTGGTTCCCTCAGCTGCTGCAATTGCTGCTGCGATAACCGCGATCAGTTCTGTATCGTCTGCTTCTGCAGCTTCCACTGGTGCTGCCACCGATGCAGGGGCAGGGGCTGCTGCAGCCTGAGCTTTTTTCTTTGCTTCCGGATTCGGGATGAATCTGAACAGATAGATCAGGAAGCTCAGGAAAATAAGAACGATGAATACGATTGCAATACCCATGATAGTATTCATAACAGCTCTTCTTAAGGTCTCAGCCATGGAGTACTGTACATCAACAGTAAGGGATGTAGGTGCTCCTGTAGAAGCATCGAAAATATAAACGAAATTTGCATCTGCTTTCTCAAAGGAGACCGGTACAGTAACGGTATATCCGTCATCAGAAGCCTTCACCTCTGTCTCTCCGGTTCTCTCCTTTAAAGCCCCAACTTCATCCTTGGAGCCTGCCCATGCAGTCATTGCTCCAACAGTAAACTCATCAGATGACTTGGTATAATTCTCAATATCTTCATCACTGAGAGCAATGATGGTATCGGTAAGTCCCTCAGCGGTAGTGACCAGGGTCTGCTTTACCGTGTCATCTACCTCATCAGCTGCCCATACGGAGGATACTCCGGTAAGAGTGAGAACTGCCATCATGAGAAGTACTGTGCAAAGGGAGGATACTTTCTTAAAAATCTGTTTCATATGCTCCACCTCGCTTAGACCGTGCCGTGTTTCTTGGACGGACGTTCTTCCCTTTTTGTGAACAGCATTTCAAATGCACCGATCACATATTTTCTTGTATCAGCCGGGCTGATAATGGTGTCAACATATCCTCTTGCTGCTGCAGAGGAAACAGAGTTCTGAAGTTCTCTGTACTCAGCTGCTTTCTCAGTAAGAGCTGCTGCGTCATCGCCTGCATACATGATCTTGGCTGCAAGGTCTGCATCCATCATACCGATCTCTGCGTTCTCCCATGCGTATACCATGTCTGCACCGATTGCTTTGCTGTTCATAGCTGTGTAAGCGGTTCCAAATGCTTTGCCGATCACAACGTTAACCTTCGGAACAGTAGCGTCTGCAAATGCATGAACCAGTGCTCCGACAGATTTCGCCATCATCTTCTCGCCACATACAGTAGCCTTAAAGCCGTTTACATTTGTAAGAGTAAGTACCGGGATCTCGAAAGCGTCACAGAATTTTACGAACTCTGCTGCTTTTCTTGCACCGCGTGCACTAAGGGTACCATCAGACTCCCATACCTTTTTGCCTTCTGCATCATAGCTCTCGCTTCTGTTTGCAACAGCACCAACGGTAGCGCCGTTCAGTCTGATAAATCCAACAGCAACACTCTTGCCGTAGTCAGCTTTTACCTCGAAGAACTGTCCGTTATCAGCGATTCTGGAAAGTGCAATGGCTGTGTCGCCTGTGCAGTTCTCAATATCCTCGCATACACGGTTCAGGTCGTCTGTGCACTCCATGTAAGAATCAGTGTCTTCGCAGTTAGATGGCAGATATGTTACGAGTTCACGGATTTTTCCAAGGATCTCGTCCTCAGTGCCGATTCCGTCTACAAGACCTGTCTCTTCGCTCTGGAATCTGGCAGAGGATGTGTCACATTTGGAAACGTGATTGCCTTCAAGGGCGTTCGGGGTGTTTACAAACAGTTTGCCTTTCTTCTCTTCAACAAATGTGAAGTCTGTCAGTGCCGGTACAAGTGCCATACCACCACCGCAGGTACCGAAGATACCTGTGATCTGTGGAATCAGTCCGGATGCCAGAGTCTGTTTCATATAAATTTCACCGAATGCTTCCAATGCGTCAGTTGCCTCCTGAAGACGGAGACCTGCACAATCGATCAGGCCGATCACCGGAGCACCGGTCTTCATAGCCATATCATAAAGTCTGGTAATCTTCTTGGCATGCATTTCACCAACTGTTCCGTTCAGTACGGAAACATCCTGGCTGTACACATACACCAGATTTCCATCGATTACACCATATCCGGTAATAACACCGTCTGAAGGTGCTTTTTTTTCAGTCATGTTGAAATCTGTATTTCTGGCTGTTACACTTTGGCCGATCTCAACAAAACTGTTCGCGTCAAGCAAAGAAGTGATTCTTGTGCCCGCTAAACTTTGTGTTGCGTTACTCATTCTTTCTTGCCCTCCATTTTATAATAATTTAAAAGTATAACCAAAAATTCTGCCGATTCTAATTGTACATTTTTTCACACAATTTTTCAATAGTTTTCCGTGTTTTTATGCAAAAAAATCCCTCGATTTTCGGGGGATTTTTTTATATATCATACATATTCCGTCAGGCTTTTTAGTGAAAAAAGTCATGAAACACCTTGTTTGCACACCATAAATAGGTGATTTTGACGATATTGCGATCTGCTGTCACAAAATAGTTATCCAGGACAAGTTCTCCAAGGCTAAAAGTGACCTGACCAATTTTCTGCCCCTTTTTCACAGGTGCTGTCAAATTTTTCTCAATACGCAGATGGCAGGTAATCTTTTCCCCTTCTTTCAGAAGGATCTGTTTCTTTTTGTCAGAATCAGATGCCTGAATCCGGCCATTTATATATGCATCTGCGAAACCTGTCCCAGTTTCTGTGAGAATTTTTCCGGGATTTTCCTGGTTTTCCTTACCAGATTCTTTCCCGCTGCTTTCGTCAGTCCCATCCTTTACTGGTATAGCCGGAATCTCTGGCTCCTGCCAATAGGTTTCCTTGTGAAAATTTGCTTTGCCATATTCCAGCAGTTTCATGGCATCTTTCCATTTATATGTCTTATTATTCGGCCAGCCGCAGCCAAGAAGGGAAATAATAAATTTTCTTTCCTCATTTTCACAGGCTGCCACATAACAATAACCCGCATTTCCTGTAAAACCTGTTTTTCCTGAAATGGCATCCGGAGTCATATCAAGAAATGCATTTGCATTATGGACAGAAAACTGACGTTTTCCTGAAATATCAGAAAAAGAATAATCCCTGGTCTGTGTAATATGAAGAAATGCTTTATTTTTCACCGCATAGCTCATGATCAAAGCCAGATCTCTTGCGGTAGTCTGATGAATGCCTCCTGCATCTGCACTGTCAAGACCGTTTGGCGTAACAAAATGAGTGTTCGTGCAGCCAATCTCCTTTGCTTTTGCATTCATCATTTTTGCAAACCCTTCCACAGAACCGCCAATGTGTTCAGCAATTGCCACGGCCGTATCATTATGGCTTTTCAACATTAAAGAATAAAGAAGATCTTCCAGGTAATACTGCTCCCCTTCCTTTAAATTCAGCTTTACTTCTGGTTGAGAGGCCGCATTTTCTGACACCATTACATAATCATCACCGGAGCCCTTTTCCAAGGCAAGGATACAGGTCATTACCTTTGTGGTGCTGGCATTCGGGCGAGCTGTATAGCCCTCTTTTTCGTACAATACCCGGCCAGAATCCCCATCCATAAGAACTGCTGATAAGGCATAGAGATTTCCAGGTCCGTCTGTTTCTTTCATATCAACAGCTGCCGGTATCATCTGCACAATGGAGCTGACAGCCTTTTTTTCGTCTGTGCCAGTGCTTCCTGACACCTGGCCAGCAGTGCATAAAACAAGTACAAAAGTCAGTGTAAGACAAAAAAATCTGTATCTGCTTTTCATAGTCCACCCCACATTCCGTTTATAGTATTTTACGCGGACCTGTCCCAAACTATGCAAAGCTCACTCTACAAGTTTTGCCTGATAAAAAGAACAGGTATCTTACAAAATACCTGTCCCTGAAATTGGTTCAATTTTCAGTTTGTATATCACAGCTAACCATTGTAAGTCAGATTCCATCGCTCAGACAACAGCATGTCCTCCTGGGAAAGCTGATACAGCTCCAACAATTCTGCCGGTGCCTCTTTCACCTCTTTTTCAAACAATGTATTCAGCTGTTCCACAGGTTCCCTGCTGCCACCTGCCGGCTGAGCCATCATATAGTGATCGATCAAAGCAGACTGTGCTCTTCTTCCTCCAAGGCTGGAAAGCTTCGACAAGCGCGCCCGTCTCGTCCCACCATCGTCACATACCAGCAGATTTGTCATAAATTTCATCAGTTTAAGGCTCAGAAGAATATCTCCTGTTTTTACAAGAGGAAAAGCCTTGTGGATTTCCGCTGCATTTTTGCGTTTTGCTTTGATACAATCAGAAGGATAAAAGGCATATGGATTTTTCCCATTTTCTTCCATAAGGAAGCGGTCAAATTCAATTTCCAGAAGGCTGTGGGAAATCCTGCCCTTATCATTCATTTCATTGACAAAAGGATGACAGGAAGAGTCCAGAAGATAATGACAGCCAAAGCCAAGAAGATAGGCAAGAAGTGCCTCATCACCAGTCTCTCTGACCTGCGCCATTCCCTGGGCGAAAAATGCCCGGGCTTTTTCTTTGTGCATACGGTATCCTACACTGCTTACGTGATTCTTAAAAATAAAATAATAGAAGAAAATATCCGGTCCGTGAAGACCGATCCGATACAGTTCACCGTTTTTCCGAATAATTTCTTTCACTTGATCGGGCAATTGCCTGTATACTTTCTGACCAAACAAATCATGTGCATATGTTGTGGGCATTTTTTCTCTCCTATCTTATCGCCTGCAGTTTATCTGCGGCTTACTTGTCCTGTCTTATATATCCAGCTTCAGCTGTACTTCCTCTTCTGCCTCAGCCTTAAAATCCGCCATTTTTACCGGATCCACAGCCGGCAGTTCTTCCAGACCCTGCACACCAAATGTGCGAAGGAATTCTTCTGTAGTGCCGAAAAGGATCGGTCGTCCAGGTGCATCAAGACGTCCAAGCTCCTTTACCAGATTATACTCAACCAGCTTATTTACTGCATGATCGCTTTTTACTCCCCGGATCTTTTCAATCTCAGCTTTTGTCACAGGCTGCTTATAGGCAATAATAGACAACGTTTCCAGCATAACATCTGTAAGGGCAGGTTTCTTAGGCTGCATGGCAATCCGGATCAGACAGCCATAGTAATCCCGTTTGGTGCACAGCTGATAAGAGCCCTCCAGCTCAATGATCTGGATTCCCCTTCCCTCATCCTTATATTTATCCATCAGATTATGGAGTAGTTTTTCTGTAGTTGGCTTATCCTGCTGGATTGCTTTCGCAATCTGACCTAATTCCACAGATTCACCCATCGCAAACAGAATTGCCTCAACGGCACCTTCTAATCGTTTAATTTCCATATACTATCCTTCTTCCTCTGCAAACTCTGTCAGATTCTTCCAGGTTTCTGGCTCCGTCACAACATTGATCTGGATGTCATCAAAGATCTCTTCCTGAACCACATGAATGTGTCCCATTTTTATCAGTTCCAGCACGGAAAGGAAGGTAACGATTACCTGTACTTTGGAACACTGCTTTTTCAACAGGTCTCGAAAGCTGAATTTCCTGTGAGTCTTTGCAAATTCTTTCATCTCCAGCATTTTATCAGAAAGACTGACTTCTTCCTTCTCGATTTTTCCAAACTGGCTTCGGATAGGGTCCCGTCTGTCGTCCTGCCGCCTGATGATCGACTGGTAAATGGCGTTTAATTTCTCAAGAGTAAGACCAGCCAGAAGTTCTGAGGGATCCACTGGTTCCCGGTACTGAAGCACCTCCCTGGGCACATCCGGCTCACGGAAATAGACGCCGCTGGCATCGTCCATCTTGTCCTTCAGCTCATAAGACATATATTTATACATCTTATATTCCAGAAGTTTCTGAACCAGCTCCGCTCTGGGATCCTCTTCTTCTCCTTCTTCATTGATCTCTTTTGGAAGAAGCATCCGGCACTTGATATCCAGAAGTGTGGCTGCCATGACCATAAACTCACTCATAACTCCAAGATCTTCTTTTTCCATAGCGTGAATGTATTCCATATACTGATCCGTAATCTCCACAATCGGTATATCATAAATATCAATTTTATTTTTATCAATAAGGTGAAGGAGCAGATCAAGCGGTCCTTCAAAAACATTCAGTTTTACGGGAATTGCCATGCGCTTTCCTCTCTCCCTTACGGTTTCATTTCTATAAAAATCAGCTCTCTTGGATTATGGATTCGAAGAGGCACTGTGTGTTCCCCAAGGCCTGCACTTACGATCATACATTTGCCATTTTTGTAAAAATCGCCGCAACAGTATTTGGGAAAAGGTATAAACTGAGAGCTGATGGCTCCCACATGTCTGGAAAAACGGAGCACACCGCCATGGTAATGTCCAGACAGAATCAGGTCTGCACCCCAGTGGAAATAGGTTCTGCCATATTTTGGGTTATGGGCAAGAAGAATATTTATGGCTTCCGGATCTGGCTTTCCCATAAGCTCTTCCATTTTTTCAGAAGTTAGCTTCGGGGAAAAAGGCTTGTGATAGTATTCCAGTGGAAGTTCCAGTCCATTTACCACAAAGGAATTGCCAGCCAGAACAACTTTGTTCTTCTCATTTGCCAGGAAACAGATTCCTTTTTGTTTCAATTCTGCCTGATATTCCAGATACTCATTCCGATAAATGTGCTCTTTGGCCTTCATTTTGGTTTCGTGGTTTCCCATGGCGTAAAAGATGGGGAAGTTCTTCGCTAGTGTACAAAACAGTTTTCTGGCATTTCCCAGGGTGGAAGGATCCATCCGGACCACCATGTCTCCGGCAAGAAGAATGGCATCTGGGGCATTTTCCTGGATTTTTTTCAGCAAAGCACTGTTCTCTTCGCCGAAAATGCTTCCGTGAAGGTCTGCAAGAACAGCAAAGCGCACGCTTTTTTTTATTTTCGGGTTATGGACTTCATAGGTTACAGTTCGAAATTTCTCCATAAATCTCCTTAAATACTTTGTAATTTCCAGAGCTTACTTTCCAAATCCACAGTTGGGGAAAGTACAGACTTTGCAGTTCAGGCAGAGACCGCCTTCTCCGTATGCAGCAACTTCTTCCGGGAAAATTTCATCGTCTGCCATGATTCTTGGCAGAACCAGGTCAAATACAGTACGCTTCGCATACATGACACATCCAGGAAGCCCAAGGATCGGGATGCATTTGCCCTCTTTCTCATAGTAAGCGATAAGAAGCATGGCTCCTGGCAGTACCGGTGCACCGTAAGTAACAACTCTGGCTCCTGTATCACGGATTCCTCCAGGTGTACGGTCATCTGGATCTACACTCATGCCGCCGCTGCAGACTACCATATCTGCACCCTGGTTAATAAATTCCATAATGTCGGCTGTGATCTGTGCCTTGTCATCTCCCGGAGTCGTCTGACCGATCACCTCAGTGGGGTACTCGGAAAGCTTTTCTTTTAATACAGGGGTAAAGGTATCCTGAATCAGCCCTTTTTTTACCTCACTTCCGGTTGTGACGATTCCAACCTTTTTGAAATGATAGGGAAGAATGGAAAAAATCGGTTCCGGTCCAGCAGCTTCCACAGCTTTGTCCATTTTTTCTTTTTCGATTACAAGAGGGATGATCCTGGTGCCAGCCAGTTTATCTCCTTTTTTTACCGGGAAGTCCCCGTGGCGGGAAGCGATCATCATCTCCCCCAGAGAATTCACTGCCAGAAGGGCATCTCTGCGGATTTTCAGAACTCCGTCCTCGTCTGCTACCAGTTCGATCTTGCCTTCTTTCACATCAGTTCCATGCATGGAATCTCCTGCACAGATTTTATACAAAATATCAGCGCCCTCATTTTCATGAAGAATGCCTTCTTTCTTTTCCCACACAAAAAGATGTTCTTTTCCAACAGAAAGGAGCAGCGGAATGTCCTCTTCTTTCACAATATGTCCTTTGTAAAACAGAACGCCTTTCTTCTCATCCTTTATAATCTGTGTAATATCATGGCAGAGGATCTGGCCCACTGCGTCTTCGGTTCTTATTTCTTTCATTCTGCAATTCATCCTTTCGCATATAATTGCTGTTTACGATCACAATCCGGCTTTGCAAAGTTTCGCATATACGCCGTCCTTCTCCATCAGCTCCTGATGTGTACCTTCTTCTGCAATTCCATCTTCGGTCAGCACCAGGATCCTTCTGGCATTGCGGATCGTGGAAAGACGATGGGCGATCACAAAGGTGGTTCGGTCTTTGGCAAGACGTTCCAGAGATTGCTGCACCACCTTCTCACTTTCGTTATCCAGGGCGGATGTTGCCTCATCAAAGATCAGGATCGGCGGATTCTTCAGAAAAGCTCTCGCAATGGAAAGACGCTGTTTCTGTCCTCCGGAAAGCTTCACGCCACGCTGTCCAATGTCTGTGCCATAGTTATCCGGCATTTCCATAATAAAATCATGAGCATTGGCAAGCTTGGCTGCGCGGATGACTTCCTCGTCGGTAGCGTCCGGACGGCCATACCGGATATTTTCCATAATGTTTCCTGCAAACAGGTATACATCCTGCTGCACAATGCCAATCTGATTACGAAGATCCTTCAGTTTGATCTTTCGGATATCTTTTCCATCCAGATAAATGGCACCGGATGAAACATCATAAAATCTGGGGATCAGGCTGCAAAGGGTAGTCTTTCCAGCTCCGGAAGTACCTACAAGGGCAACATAGTCACCGGGCTTCACCTCCAGATTTACGTTGGAAAGCACTTTCTCATTGTGGTCCTCATAGTGGAAAGAAACATTTTCGAAGCGGATATCTCCTTTTACATGATCCATAGAAACTGCATCCGGCGCATCCTCAATATCCGGCGCAATGGACATCATTTCCAGGAAGCGGTCATAACCACTGTAGCCGTTCTGGAACTGCTCGGTAAAGTTTACCAGCTTGGTAACCGGCTCTGTAAAATTGTTAATATACAAAAGGAAGGTCACAAGATCTGTGGCGCTTAAATCCCCTGCTGCCAGAAACATGGCTCCGGAAACCAGTGCAGTAACTGTGATCAGCGTGGTAAACGCATCCATGCCTGCATGGTAACCTGCCATATAGCGGTAAGTCACACGCTTGGAATCCACAAAACGCTCATTTCCTTTACGGAATTTCTCAATCTCGCGCTTCTCATTTCCAAAAGATTTTACCACACGGATTCCGGAAAGACTGTCCTCGATCTGGCTGTTGATCTCGCCCATGCGCACACGGTTTTCCTTAAATGCACTTTTCATCTTTTTATTATAAATCAGTGCATAGATCAGCATAATAATTACAACTGCAAAACACAGCAGCGCCATCTGCGGCTTTACATTCATAAGAATGATCAGTGCTCCGAACAGCTTGATCACTGAGATCAGAATATCCTCCGGTCCATGGTGGAGAAGCTCTGTAATATCAAAAAGATCACTTGTGATCCTGGAAAGAAGCTGGCCGACCTTCTGATTATCATAAAATGCAAAAGAGAGCTTCTGGTAATGGCTGAATATCTCGTTTCGCATATCATGCTCAATGTAAGCCCCCATCATATGTCCATAATAGGTGATAAAATAACGGCTTCCAAGCTGCACCAGGATCAATACCAGCATTCCCACCCCGATTTTCAAAATCATGGTCTTCGCTTCATCCGCTGACATTTCACTTATGGAATTCATAATATAACGAACCATCAGTGGAATGACAAGTGTCACTGCTGCCCCAAGGAATGCAAAAAAAAGATCTGCAAAAAACAGTCCATTATATGGTTTATAATAGCCTGCAAGCATCTTTAATCTGCCAGGCTGTTTTTTCTCTTGTTTCATATGATTCTCCTCCGCTTTTGCTGCTATATTTTTGTAAGACATCAGCAAAAATTTTCATACAGAGTTTATTATAAACCGACGAGGACTGTTTTGTCAAAATGCTTCTGTAATTTGTATAACTATTTTTAGAGGCAAAGGCGAAAATCAGGTTTTCCTGCCATACTACGTTCTTTACAATAGCTTTAATAGCTTTTCCAGACAGTTTTTATAGGTTGCTTTTTCTATAGTTTCAGAAAAAAGAATGTTCACCTCTCCAAGCTTTTGTCCATTCTGGTAATACTCCAGAGTCCCGGCAACATCGCCTTCTTTTACAGGCGCCTGGACCTGAGTTTCCAGATTCAGTTTCCGTTCCACTTCGCCTATGGTTTTGCCGTCGGTGCTCAGATACTGGAAGTTTTTTTCATATTTTACTTCTGTGGTAGGTTTGGTTCCTTTTCGGACCTCTATCTGGGGAAGCTTTTCGGGATTTTCATCCGTGTAAAAGCTGCATTTTGAAAAACCGTAGTTCAGCATGGCAGCGGCGTCCTTGAAACGAACTTTGTAATCGGGTGCTGCCATAACTACAGAAATCAAGGTAATGTTATTTCGGGACGCCACAGCAGATACGCAATACTTTGCCAGACTGGTACTTCCGGTTTTCAGACCGATGCATCCGTCGTAGCTGCGAAGGAGCTTGTTAGTATTCGTTAAGCAAAACTCTTTGGAGCCTTGTCTGGTCACATGAGTAATATTTTCCATCCATATAGAAGAGTACTCCAGGATCTTCGGATATTTGGTGATCAGCTCCCGGCTCATAATGGCAATGTCCCGGACAGTTGTGTAGTGATCTGTGGATTCTGTCAATCCACAGCAGTCTACAAAATGGGTATTCTCCATTCCAAGCCCTGCTGCCCGCTCATTCATCTGCCGCACAAATTCCTGCTCGCTGCCTCCAATATGCTCTGCCATTGCTACACTGGCGTCATTTCCAGAGGCGATCACAATGCACTTGATCATAGTCTCCACGTCCTGGGTTTCTCCTTCCTCCAGAAATACCTGGGAGCCACCCATAGATTTCGCATAGGCACTAGTGGTTACCAGATCATCCATTTTCAGTGTACCATTCTCCAACGCATCGAAAATCAGGATTAACGTCATAATCTTTGTAATACTCGCTGGACTTCGCCTGGTATCCGAATCTTTTTCGTAAATTACAGTGCCTGTACTGGCCTCCATTAAAAGAGCAGAAGGTGCCTGCACAAGCGCATCATCAGGTGCTGCTGGCTCCGTGGTTTTTTCTTGTTCTTTCGGGGATGCAGCGGTATTATCACTTGTAAAATTTTCTGCCCTTTCATTCAACGGTATATCCGCTTTCCCATATGCAATCCGACAACCAGTTCCCACCATGAGACTGGCCAGCAAAATAGGTAAAACCGCCTTTCTTATTGCCTTTCCAAGCATAGGATGTCTCCTCAAAAATAAGTTCTATTCTATTGTAAAGCGGTCACCATAATTTTATTACTATAATCTCAGAATGCAAAAGCATCACCAATCTGCAAATATTTCCATGACTTCTCCACGTAAAAAAGTGGAGTTTACGAATTTTCTTCCTCATCTTCCAGGATCCGCAGCCCGGCTGTGCTGGTTACGGGGAGGGAAAATACGATGGTTCCTGCTTTGGAGGTGAGACCGGCTTTTTCCATGATAGCACTCATAATGGCATTTTTCTGCTCTGATTTTGCCACAATGAAGATCACCTCTTTTTCGGAAACCAGGGAAACGCCAAGAAACTGTTCGGCGCGCTTCATTCCTACCCCTTTTCCATGAAGAACGGTACCGCCGGTTGCGCCACCCTCCTCTGCTGCTTTCATCACCTGGGTGTTATATCCGTAATTGGCAATTGCCACGATCAGTTCATGCTTTGTCTCTTTCAATGTACCTTCCTCCTCTCTTACAAACTCCTGTCCCTGAATGAGAAATCCCAATTCCCGTTTGCCGCCAATGCTGCTCATGGGAATGGTAAATGCAATCCCAGTTCCGGGCACGTCGATCCGCAGCTGGTTCTGCAAGCCCTTTTTCACCTTTTTCCAGGTAGCTTCTGTCACAAAGTGAAAACAGATGCTTTTCTCATCATCTTCTAATCCCATATAGTCAAGGATGGAGCTTGAGGCAGTTCCCATACCAAGGGAAACCGTTCCTACTTCTATCTGATTTTCCCGGTAAAGTGCTGCAAATTTCGACATGTATTTTCGGTTGGTGATGGTAACCATCATGTATAATTCGCTCATAGATGATTCCTTTCTTTATAAAGTTCGTTGCTGTTCATAATCTTCCCTGAGTGTACCCAATCATCATTCCTATAATCTGTACTTCCACTTTGTGCCACACAAAAATGGCATCTATTAGGTCTTCCTAACTATAATTGTTCATTTATAATGTGTTTGAGTCAACACTCAATCCCTATTTTCTTAATTTTCTATAACTCTATAATTTCTGTGTCTTCCAGTTCTTCAAACAGTTCCGCCACTGGTATAGCTTCCACTGGTATTTTGTCCGCAGGCAAATTCTTCCCCTTGCCTCCAAGCTCGCCGCCTTTTACCCGATAAACCAAGCCTAGCACCTGCAAAGTAATAAGCGGCGTCATAGCAACCATTGCCACTACGCCAAAAGCATCTGTCACAATATTTCCCCCCACAGCTTCACAGGCTCCCTGCGCCAGCGGAAGGAGAAAGGTGGCTGTCATAGGTCCAGAGGCAACACCACCAGAGTCAAATGCAATAGCCGTAAAAATTTTGGGAACAAACAGGCTGAGGATTAAGGCAATGGCATAACCTGGCACCAGAAAACAGAAAATGGAGATTCCAGTCAGCACCCGGAGCATAGAAATCCCAACAGAGACTGCCACACCCACAGACAGACCAATCTGTATGGATTTCCCGGAAATCGCACCGTCAGTCAGTTCCTCTACCTGCTTCATCAGCACATATACCGCAGGCTCGGCTTTTACAATAAAGTAACCGATCACCATTCCAAGAGGCACAAGAATCCAGTTATAAGGCAGATTTCCCAATACCATCCCCAGGTAATTTCCCGCTGGGATAAAGCCTACATTTGCCCCGGTAAGAAACAGAACAAGTCCTATATATGTATAAAATAAGCCGATACAGATTTTGATCAGCACAGTTTTATTCAATTTCAGCGAAACAATCTGGAAAATTCCGAAGAAAGCAATAATTGGGAAAAGGGATACAGCGATCTCTTTAAAATATTTGGGCAGTGCGACTGCAAATAATTTTCCCAGTTCTATCGAGTTTTCCACTTCAGAAACCACTTCCAGCGCAGCGCTGCCTTCCGTGTGGTACAAAAGTCCCAGAATCAGGACTGCCAAAATAGGTCCAATGGAGCACAGAGCCACAAGCCCGAAACTATCATCTCCAGCATGTTTATCATTACGGATGGATGCAATACCAACACCCAATGCCATAATAAAGGGTACCGTCATAGGTCCAGTGGTCACTCCACCGGAATCAAATGCCACTGCCAAAAAATTCTCAGGAACAAACATGGCTAATATAAATACCAAAATATAGAAACTGAATAACAATGGCGGCAGCGCAATTCCAAAAAGGATACGCAATAAGGCCACAACAAGAAACGCACCAACACCAAGTGCCACGGATAAGATCAGCACCAGATTGGGCACAGAAGAAACCTGTTCTGCAAGAACCTGCAGATCTGGTTCAGATATTGTGATAATAAAGCCCAGAATAAAACCGATAATTATAATAAAGCCTAACTTTTTCGTGCGAAGCATGCTGCCTCCCACATGCTCTCCCATGGGCGTCATGGATAATTCTGCTCCCATGGAAAAAAAGATCATTCCCAGGATCACAAGCACAGATCCTACCAGAAATTCCACCAGGATGCCTGGGGATAACGCGGCAACGGTAAAACCAAGTATAAAAACGATCAGTACAATGGGAATCACTGCGCTGATGGATTCTCTGGCTTTCTCCCTGGCTTTTTCCTTTAAGACGGACTGATGGGACTGAAGTTCTCTGATTAATTTTCTTTTTTCCACATATACCTCCATTTCTGAATATTTCACTGTAGTTGACTGGAGCGTGTTTGAAAAGGCATTCTATCATCTATACGCTCCACTTTGATGCCTGATATGGGTTATTGTAACATTTTCCCATAGGGTTAGTCATCTATAAAACAAAGATATATTCTTAATTTTTTGTAAACTGACTGCATAAACAAAAAAACAACCAGAATTTAATATAGACCTAGCTATATTTCTTCCGGTTGTTTTACATCAATATATTTTCAACAGATATCATGCAATTTCGGATTTTATCAGCCTGTGATCACACCACCGCCAATGACTACGTCTCCATCATAAAGCACAGCTGCCTGCCCTTTGGTGATAGCTCTCTGGGGCTCATCAAAAATGATGTGTACACTATGTTCTCCAGTAACTTTTACAGTTGCCCACTGCTCCTTCTGGCGGTAACGAACCTTGGCTTTGGCGCGGAATTCTGCCGGCGGGGTATCAAAGGAGATGAAATTAAAGTCTTCCGCATCCAGTTCGCGATGGAACAAATCCTCATTATCTCCCAAAATCACGCGGTTCTCTGCCGGACAGATTTTGGTAACGTAAACCGGCTTCCCGGCTGCAATACCAAGCCCCTTTCGCTGACCTACCGTGTAGCCAATAATTCCTTTATGATGCCCAAGCACATTTCCGTCTTTATCTGTAAAATCGCCTGCCGGATAGTCTTTTCCTGTAAACCGGCGGATAAATCCAGCATAATCCCCATCTGGGACAAAACAGATATCCTGGCTGTCCGGCTTATCTGCGTTATAGAAATTCTGCTGGTCTGCGATCATGCGGGTCTGATGTTTATTCATGTCTCCAAGTGGAAACATGGTGTGTGCCAGCTGCTCCTGAGTAAGAGAGTAAAGAACATAACTCTGGTCTTTTGCAGGGTCAGCTGCTTTTTTCAGAAGATATCTGCCATCTTCCCGCTTTTCAATTCTGGCATAGTGTCCGGTTACTACATAGTGACAGCCTAATTCTTCTGCACGATGGTAAAGGCTGTTGAATTTCAGGTAGCGGTTGCAGTCAATGCAGGGGTTGGGAGTTGCACCGTTTTCATAGGCTGCTACGAAGCGGTCCATAACTTGTTTTTTAAAATCTGCGGTGAAATTAAACACGTAATACGGGATTCCAAGATTATGCGCTACGCTCCTTGCATCC
>OHWT01000098.1_pt1 | contig 18329 bp, 21 predicted proteins | sample 1579791 | NCBI WGS metagenome assembly OHWT01 (sample SAMEA3882512, study PRJEB24775) | human gut metagenome | biome: human-associated habitat; feature: intestine environment; material: feces | place: Netherlands | collected 2009/2010
CGGCTTGATGAACATATTGGTCACGAAGTGAGCCTGCCAGGCGACCTCCATGATGAAGCGGATGGCCATGCGGGTATCCTTGTTCGCGCCGCAGAAGGCGTCCACCACGAACAGGCGCTTGTTGGAGAGCTCCTTCTTGGCAATGTCCTTGAGCGCCGCCCACGCTTCCTGAGAGGCGGGATGATTGTCGTTCTTGTATTCGTCGGAGGTCCACCACACGGTGTCCTTGGACACGTCGTCCATGACGATGAACTTGTCTTTCGGGGAGCGGCCGGTGTAGATGCCGGTCATCACGTTGACCGCGCCCAGCTCGCTGACCTGTCCCTTTTCAAAGCCCTCCAGACCCGGCTTGGTCTCCTCCTCGAAGAGCATCTCGTAGGACGGATTGTAGACGATTTCCGTCGTTCCGGTAATCCCATACTGCGTAAGATCAATCTTAGCCATCTTGATACAACTCCCTTTTATAAGCTGTCGGCCATGACAGAAAGCCGCATTGAGAGCCTGCCCATACACAAGCCCTACTACCCACATGATAGCACCTACATCATACCGCAACGCCGAAAGAAAATCAATGGGTTTTCGCCGAAAATATCCCATGCATGACATTTTTTGCGCAAAGGTCAGTCGCCGCCCCGCAAACCGTCCGGATTTTTTCGATTTCGATATTTTTTTGTCAAACGACTTTATCCGGTTCGCCCTCGCCGCCCCGCCCGGCGAGGAGATAATCCCCCGCGCCCATCGCGAAGATCGGCAGATACGGCATGTGGTAGCGCGGCGCGCCGACCGTCAGCACCGCAATGCCGCAGGCCAGCGCGAAAATGCCCCAAAACGGCAGCATCCGCACCCATGTGCCGCGCCGAAACGCCGAAACGATATCCAGCGCGAACAGCGCAAGCACCGCCATATAGATCAGCTGGGAGAAGATCACCACCGCGTCGCCGAAGGCAAAGCCGCGCTCGCCCCGCCCCAGCAGCACATCCCTGAGCGACAGCAGATACGGCAGGTTGTCCGTCTCCGTGCCGCCGCCCAGATACGGCGTGCCGCCATACGTATCCGTCGAGAGGAAATAGAACAGCTTGTGCGGAATCAACTGCACAAAGCGCGGAATGTGGCGCACGATCCAGTCAACGGCCTGACGCTTGTAAAACGCATCGCGCACCTGATAGGTCACACCCCGCTCGTCCTCGCTGATGTAGCCGATCTTGCCCTCGCCGAAAACCGTGTTGTCGTAGCTGCCGTCGGCGTCATCGTTGTTGCCCATCAGCATGTTCACGCCCATGGTCTGCGCCTGATAGACGAAGTGGCCGGAGAGGCTTTTCGTCGTCTGACCGATGGTCGCGATCACCGCGGCCGCGCCGAGCAGATACGCCGCGATGCAGCGCAGCCGCTTTTTGCGCAGGATAAGCAGCAGCAGCGTCATCGGCAGCAGAATCACCATCAGCGGGCGCACCCAGTTGCACAGCGCCATCAGCACGCCCGAAAGCGCGTGCCAGCCCGTGCCGTCCTCCATGGCGCAGGCCAGCGACGCGAACGCCAGCCCCATGAAGCAAAGCTCCGTCCGCGAGCTGGCCGCCTCGCCCCACAGCGCCGGGAGCAGGCACAGCAGCGTCACCGCCGCGCAGGCCGCCTCGCGCCCCTCGCACAGCCGCCGCATGATGCGATACACCGAAAACACGAGGAGCTGCGTAAACGCCATGTTGACCGCGTAAACCCAGACATAGGTTTCGCGAAGCCGCAGCAGCAGCGACAGCAGGTTCACATAGCCGTTGCCGAAGATATACAGCGCGAATTCGTCGCGCGGCGAAGGATAGAACGTGTGATTCTGCGCGCAGTAGAGCGCCAGCTCCCAGTAGGATTGCGCGTCCCCCGTGTGCGGCGCGCGGTACATCGCGCAGGCGACCGCCTGCATGACCACCAGCAGCAGATCGGCCGCTATCGCCGCCGCCAGCCAGCGGGAACGCCGCGCGTCCCGATTCCGTAAATCCGTCATATTCTCCCTTTCCATCTCACATGAGCAGCAGCATCATCGCCACATAGACGCAGGCCAGCACCACCAGCCGCCAGTCATGCAGGATGATCTCCACCGGGTCGCCGTCCGGACGGGTGTCGATATCGTAATGATAAAACAGCAGAATCAAAATCACCAGCGGCAGGCTCCACACCGCGCGCCCCTGCGCATAGCGCAGCTCCGTCTGTACGTCCACGCTCCAGAGCGCGTAAAACACGATCGTCAGCGTCAGGAACATGTTGGTGCTCTGCGTCAGAAACTCCGGCGTATAGAGCGAGAGCACGCGGCGCACGCTGTTCTGCCCCAGCGCGCGCAGCTCGTTGCGGCGCTTGCCGAAGGACATGTAATACGAGGCCACCATCACCGTCAGCAGCAGCCAGCTCGAAACCGGTATGCCCGTCAGAAACGAGCCGAACAGAATCCGCATCACAAAGCCCAGCGCGACGATGGAGACGTCCAGAATCGGCACGTGCTTCAGCCCAAAGACCGTGTAGCACACGTTCATCAGCAGATACGCCGCCAGCGTGGCCACCGCCGCCCCGAACTGCGCGATCATCCCGCGCCCGGCCAGCAATATCCCCGCCGAGAGCGCCGCCAGCGCCAACGCCATCGTCAGCGCCGCCTTTTCGGAAATCCGCCCCGCCGCGACCGGGCGGTTCTTTTTGCGCGGATGCTGCCTGTCCTGCGGCGCGTCCCGGCAGTCGTTGAGCGCGTAAATCGCGCTCGCGCTCAGCGAAAAGGCCGCAAAGCCAATCGCCGCCGCCGCCATCTTTTCGGGCGCTGAAAAAATGCCGCCGTGAAAAAAGAGCGGCAGAAAAATCAACAGATTTTTGCAGGCATGCCATGGACGCATCAGCGTCAGGCCGTCCCTGACGGTCGTTTTCATGCGTTTCACACACTTTCCATTTGAGTTTAGACCACAATTCTCCATTTATCAGTATACGAGAAAAGGGATGAGAAAGCAAGGAAAAAAAGGCGACGCGGTCTGCGTCGCCTTATCTGTTATGTCTTTTCCCCGATGCAGGCGCGCCTTACGGCGTCAGGCGATTCGGACCGCGGAAGATGAACATCGCGTCCTTGATCGTCAGGCCGAGCAGCAGCATGGTCAGGCGGTCGATGCCCAGACCGAAGCCGCCGTGCGGGGGGCAGCCATACTGGAAGAACTCCAGATAGAACTTGACATCCTCAGCCAGACCCTTTTCCTCAGCCTGCTTCTTCAGCACCTCATAGCGGTGCTCGCGCTGGGCACCGGTGGTGATCTCCACGCCGCGCCAGATCAGGTCGTAGCCCTGCGGCACGCCGTTCTCGTCGCGCATGTGATAGAACGCGCGCTTCTCGGCGGAATAATCCGTGATGAACAGGAACTCATGGCCATACTTCTTCTTGACCCACTCGTAGGAGAGGTGCTCCGCCTCGGTGGTCAGGTCGCCTTCCTCGCCGTCCGGGCACTTGTAGCCGAATTCCTTTTCCAGCTCGGCGTACAGGTCGGCCAGCTTGATGACCGGGAACGGCGTGGTCGGCACGATCACCGGCACGCCGAACACGCGCTCGATGTCCTCGCCGTAGGCCTCCTTGACCTTGGCGAGCGCATAGGTCAGCAGCTCCTCCTCCATCTTCATCACGTCGCGGAAGGATTCGATGTAGCTGAACTCCAGATCAAAGCCGGAGAATTCGGTCGTGTGCTTGCTGGTGAAGGACTTCTCCGCGCGGAACACCGGCCCCACCTCGAAGATGCGCTCAAAGCCGGAGGCCATCGCCATCTGCTTGTAGAACTGCGGGCTCTGCGCCAGATACGCCTTGCGGTCGAAATACTTGACCTCGAACACGTCCGCGCCGGATTCGCTCGCCGCGCCGATGAGCTTCGGGGTGTGGATCTCCATGAACCTGCGCGCCAGCAGGAACTCGCGCATGGCGTTAATCATAACGGTCTGCGCCTTGAACATCAGTTGGTTCGCGTCGGTGCGCAGGTCGATCCAGCGATAGTCGATGCGCTGGTCGATGGAAGAGCGCTCGTGCCCCTTGCGCGCCTCGCGGTCGATCGGCAGCGGCGCAGCCAGAGACTCGATGATGATCTGCTTGGGATAGATTTCAACGCCGCCGAGCTTGACGTACTCGCTCTCCACGGCCTTGCCGATGACGGTAATCACGGAATCCAGGGTGATCTGGTTGACGGCGTTATCCAGCGCCTCGTCCTCGCCCTTTTCCACGGTGATCTGCACCTTGCCGGTAATATCCTTGAGCACGATGAAGGCCATCTTGCTCTTGTTGCGGATGTTCTCCACGAAGCCGCAGACCTTGATTTCGTCCGCGCCGCGCACCTGAGCCGCATACGTTCTTTCCATAAACGATATCCTCCGATTTATTGGTTCATACAGATTTTATTATACCGTCATTTTCCGCCAAATCAAGACCCAAATGCGTTCGCGGCGTAATTTTCCCACGACGGTTGACATTTTTTTGCATCGGCGGTATAATATCTTCTGCACATGCACTCGTAGCTCAGTTGGATAGAGCGTCAGACTCCGACTCTGAAGGCCACAGGTTCGACTCCTGCCGGGTGCACCAGCAAAAAAGCCTTGATTTCATTCAAGAAATCGAGGCTCTTTTTTTATGCTTTCGAAATGGTTATAGTGGACTTTGGGGACTATTCTGGGGACTACTGCCCTTTTTTCGCATAGAAAAACCGCCGAATGACGGCGGCGGATCACGCTTTTCGGGCTTCCTCCAGCGCGCGGGAAATCGCGTCGGTGGCGCGGCTGTTGGAGTCAATCAGGGCGTGGGCGTAGATGTCAAGGGTGGTGCTGGTCTGCGAATGTCCGAGGCGGGCGGCAACGTCGCGGATGGGCAAGCCTTCGGCAATCATCAGGCTGGCGGCGGTGTGGCGCAAGCCGTAGAGCGTCAGCGGCGGCAGGTCGTACCGCTTGACCAGCTTCCTGAAGACATGCGTCGGCGTGGAGATGTTCACCCGGTGCCCGTCGTCCGTGGTGAATACCGCGTCAGGCTCCGGCCAATTCTTCCCGAACGGCAGGCGATAGGCAAGCAGGGCGCGGCGATGGTCGTTGACGATCTGCATCACATCGGGCGGCAGAAGGATATCGCGGACGCTGGACTTCGTCTTCGGGCGGTCTGTGCGAACGGTTCCCTCTCCCTTGACGTATTCGGCGGAAGCGCGAATGTGGATCGTGCTTTTCTCCAGGTCGATATCCTGCCAATTCAGCGCAATCAGCTCACCGGGGCGCGCGCCCGTGTACAGGGACAGATAGAAAAAACATTTCCACTGGACATCTTCAAGCCCGTCCAGCACATCCAGCAGCCGCGCCGCGTCAGACGGATTCAGCCACTTTGTTTCCGGCGTGTCCTTGCGCGGCGGCTCGACCTGTGAGCAAGGATTGACGGCGATATACCCCGCACGGACGGCATAGCTCATCACGGCAGACAGCGCGGTGTGATACTGGTGCTGAACCGTGCCGGACAGCCTGCCCGTTTCTGAACGGTTTGAACGTGCCGGGGCTTTGGCAAGCGCGGCATAGAAGCGGGAGACCGTGCGGCGGTCGATATCCTGAACCGCCATATCGCCGAGCATGGGCAGGATACGCGATTCAAACAGGTTGGTGTAAAAGCGGATGCTGGAGGCTTTCAGCCCCGCCCGCTGCTTCTCTTCGACGAACTCCGCGAAAACCTGCCTCAGCGGCGCGCGGTTGCCCGTCAGCAGCAGCTTTCGCCGAAAGTCTGCCTCCAGCAGGGCGGCTTGCTTCTCCGCTTCTCTGCGCTGTACGGCGGGCGTATGCATCGGGTCAACGTGGATCGTCCGCTGGAAGCGAATCTTCTTGCCGTCCGGGGCGTATCCGTCGGAGATCGTCAGCCGCCAAGAGCCGTTGCCGCGGTTTTCGAGGGAGGACATTTTATTCACCGTCCTTGCCGGGATTCAAAAGTTCAGAGTCGCCGAAGACCTGATTGAATGAACAACTTAGTTTTTCGAGCTTTTCAGCAAAAGAAGCCGTTCCCATCAGCTGTTTAACAATTCCATATGAAATAGTAACATCTTTAGACGTTCCAAAACGGATATCAACACCCATGCTTGTTAAAGCACTAATGATTTGCGCATGATCAACAAGCAAATTCATCAGATATACAGAATAGTCACCGCCTACTCTAGCTTCTGCATCATTCTGTCTTTTTTGCCGATCCTTTTTTCTTGACTCGAACTCATCTAACAATCCATCAATAATCATTTTTGATTCTTCAGCCGGTGTAAGCAATTCAGATATATCAAAATTTAATGCCTTAGCAAATTTTTCAACAGTTTCGTATTTAGGTTTTCTTAATCCTCGTTCATATTGTCCGTATGATTGATAAGTTATACCTAGCTTGTCGGCAACTTCTTTTTGTGTTAAGCCTGCTTTTTTTCTCATCGATTTCAGTTTTTCTGCAAGCTCCATAATCATTCCCCCATTCATTTTAAGCATAGCATGACAAAACCAAAAATGCAAGCATAAGATTTTATTTTTGTCTTGACAAAATCATTTGACTGCTATACAATGTTGTCCAGAAAGAAATAAAGTCAAAAGATTGTGTGGTGATTTTTGTGAAAGTGGATCGTATTTCTTTCGTTGTAGCTTTGGCGAAAAGCGGGCTAACCGGGAAACAGTTGGCTGAACGTTCCGGCGTTGCACGTGGGACAATTTCCGCTGTAAAGTGCGGTAAGACTTGTTCAGAAGAAACTATTTCTAAGTTGGCTGCGGGATTGGGCGTTTCAGTATCGGAGCTAACAGAGGAGGCGAGACTGTGTTGATCTGCACCAAAAAAGCTGCCGAACTGACAGGTTTATCCGCTTATGAACTTCGTCACGGTTTCAAACAGGGATTATATCCCGCGCTGGAGGTCGGGCGCGGCAGTCGTCGCAAATCGCTCAGGTGGGATCCGGAGATTTTGCAGCAGGCGATCCGTGACGCGATGTGTACGCGGAAAGCGGTGGGCGATCAAGATGACTTTGTTTTCAGGCGGTGATGGAGCTTGGCGCAGAACGGCTTTGTTGCCTTGCATCGCTCTCTGCTCAGCTGGGGTTGGCACGCTGACCCTGCGACGGGCTGGCTATTCGTGAATCTGCTTTTAATGGCGAACTGGACGGATTCTGATTGGCAAGGGATGACCATTAAGCGCGGACAGCTCGTAACCGGACGCAAGGCGCTTGCGGCTCAAACAGGGCTGTCGGAACGTCAAATCAGGACTGCGCTTGAACACTTAAAATCGACCAACGAATTGACCATCAAGTCGACCAACAAATTCAGTCTGATAACCATTGCGAATTATGGAAAATTTCAAGATGTACAATCTGATATCGACCAGCAGAACGACCAACAAGTTGACCAACGACCGACCAGCAACCGACCACAAATGAATAAAGATAACAAAGGAGAACAAGGTATTAAGCCGCGCAAGCGCTTCACCCCACCCACGGTTGAGGACGTGACGAGCTACTGTCGAGAACGCGGGAACGCCGTGGACGCTCAGCGCTTCGTCGATTTCTACACGGCTTCCGGCTGGATGCGCGGGAAAACGCCCGTCAAGGATTGGAAGGCCTGCGTCCGGACGTGGGAAAAAAACGACAACGCACGAATCGAGGTGAACAGCGAGCATGAGCAACGGCCTTTCGGCGGCTACGGCGAACTCTGAGCGGGTCTTCGTCGGCGCAATCCTCAACGGCGACGCGCGGGCGCTGGATTCCGGCTTGAAAGCGGCGGACTTCACGGACGGATTCTGCGGCCGGGTGTTCTCCACGGCGCTGACGCTGGAGGAACGCGGGCAGATTTGCGACTTGGTCACGCTGAGCGATATCGCGCCGGACATCGACGCAAGCGCGGCGGTCGAGCTGACAGTTGAAGCACTGGGGCACGGCGCGCTGGCGGGGCAATACGCGGCGAATGTCAAGGCGACGGCACAGCGTCGGGCGGTGGCGGAGCTGTGCCTGACGCTTGCCCGCGATGCGCAGGACGCGGACAAGCCCCTCCCTGAGCTGCTGGATGCGGTACGGGGACGGCTGGACGCGCTGGCGGGGGATTTGCCCTCCGGCGGCACGGTCAGCGGCACAGACGCGCTCTGCGGTTTCTACGCGCGGCTGGTTGGCGGCGAGGTGCAGCCCGTCGTGACATCCGGCTTCCCGCGGCTCGACCGGGCGCTGTGCATCGCGGGCGGCAAGCTGATCGTCATCGGTGCGCGGCCTTCGGTCGGCAAATCCGCGCTGCTCCTCCATCTGGCGATGAACGCGCTGGACGCGGGGCGGCGGGTGCTGCTGGTGTCGCTGGAAATGGGCGTGGACGAGGTCATCGGGCGCATGACGGCGCGGCAGAGCGGCGTTCCGGTGCAAGCCATCAGCACGCACAGCCTGTCGGAAACCCAGTTGGGGCGCGTGGTCGAGGGGTTCAGCCTCCTGCCGGGCGACCGGTTTTCCGTCTGCACGACGGCGCGGACGGCACAGGATGTGCGGCGCGAGGCGCTGCGGATGCGGGCGGACGGCGGGCTGGATTTGATCGTCGTCGATTACTTGCAGCTCCTCGACGCAGGGCGCAAGACGAGCAACCGTACCGAGGCGGTCGGCGTGATTTCCCGCACGCTCAAGCTGTTGGCGGTCGAGCTGAACATTCCCGTGCTGACGGCTTCCCAGCTCAACCGCGCAAGCGAGCGCAACGACGCGCCGAGGCTCTCCGACCTGCGGGAATCCGGCTCGATTGAGCAGGACGCGGATGCGGTGCTTTTGCTCCACGCCGCGAACGAGAAAGAGAATCCCGAACGCGACCTGACCCTTGCGAAGAATCGGCAAGGCCGATGCGGCGGGTTTAAGCTGCTGTTTTCCGGCGAAAAAATGCTGTTCACGGAGGTGACACAGTGACGCAGGAACAGCTTCAGGCGAAGCGGGCTTTCCGCATTGCCTTTGACTTTTTGAACGCGCATCTTCCCGTGGAGGGCGGCGAAGGCTATTGGCTCAAGACCGCCGAGGATCTGGGCGAGGCGTGCCGAGCGGCAGACAGCGACCCGCTGGCGGTCGATCTGCTGGCAGCGGGGTATGGATTTCTGGAACGGATGGAAAGGAGGTGAACGGTATGACGGAGCAGGAGTTTTTCGACGTGATTGCCGAGCTGAACGAGGATGAAAGACAGGAAGTGCTGGAGTACGTCCACGCGCTGGCCGCCGGGGATTACGAGAAATGCCACGCCATGGAAGCGGCGCACGGAATGAATCTGACCGACCGCGCCGAGATCGGCGCATGACGAAAGGAGAAAAAGACATGAAAATGGCTCTGAACGATGACGAGTATCGAGTTTTGACGCTGTTCCGCGCCTTGCCGCCGGAGAAGCGGGAGGAATTTCTCAACTTCCAGCGTGCACTGAATCGCGGCGATATGGAAACCTGCCGCCGCTTCTGCGAGCGCTGGAATGTGTCTGACGTGTTTAACGCCTTTCTGGCGCGTTCGAGGGCTTGATAGAGATTCTATCAACCGAGCACAGAAAACCGCTTCTAGGCGGCACAGAATCGAAATGAGGTGGTATTGCGACGAACAGCAAGCGAAAAGGCGACGCGGGAGAGCGGGAGCTGCTGGAGGTGCTGACCTCCAGCGGCATCCCCGCTGAGCGTCATCAGCAAGGGCTGTTGGCAGGGTGCAAGGGTGGGCGCGGGAATCCGGATATCTCTGCAACCGTCGCCGGACATCCGCTGCACATCGAGGTCAAGCGAACCGAGCGTCTGCGGCTTTCCGAGGCGATGCGTCAGGCGAAGCGCGACGCGGTAAATGCCATTCCCGTGGTCGTTCACCGGGCGAGCCGTCAGCCGTGGGTGATTTCGCTGGAGCTGAGCGAATTTCTGGCGATTTTCGCCGGAAACGAAGCGCGACAAAACCGCGACAAAAGGATGACGGCTTTCGGGAGTAACGACGAATGAGCGACGAAAGAAGGCGATTTATGAGCAACCCTAACATTGCAGAAGCAGGCCGGGCGACCCGGTTTGCTCCCGGCTTGAAATCGACGCGGGACGCAAGCGAAAAAGGCAACGAAACGAAGGCGGCGAAGAAGAAGACGCGGGAATTGGCGCGGTTGATCCTCTCTTCTCCCGCGCCGCTCACCGAGGACAAGCAGACCGAAATCACCGAGGCGCTGGGCATCGGCGAGGTGACGCTGCAAGCGGCCGCTCTGTTTGAGATCGGCAAGCGGGCGGCTGCCGGGGATTCAAAGGCACTGGATTATCTCGTCGCTGCGGCAGGCGATCCGAAAGACGACCTTTGGGATTTCTGCATCTGATGTTGACATTCACAGACGAGCAGCGTGCCGCGCTGATTAAGATGCGGCAAGACTGGCAGGCGGCGGAACAGGCGCGGGATGCGCTTGACCGGGCAAAGCTCCCCATTTCTTCCCGCTCGTTCGATGCTGTCCCCTCTCACGGCCTGCCCAAAGGGCTTGACGACCGCCTGACCCGCATAGAAGCCCTACAAGCTGCCTTAGAGCGCGCCGTGAGGCAGGCGGCAGAATCCCTCTCCCTCACGGACGAAGCGCTCAAGATGGACGAAATAGGCATACCAGAGTTCCGTTTTTTCTGTGCCTATTACAGACGCGCCGAGACGCTGGAGGAAGCGGCCAAGGCGGCGAACATCACCATGCAGAGGGCGCAAAAGCTGCGAAGCCTCGTCGAGTTTTCAGCGGATGAAAAGCCAAAAAGGCGCTGGAACAGACGACCATGGTTTCTTTGAGGCAGGAAGAACGAAAGCAAGCGTGCCCTGATGGGTGCGCCATTTTTGAAAATGTGAGGTGAAACGATGGATTTATTCACACTTGTAGCCAAGATCGGGCTGGATTCCCAGGAATACGAGCAGGGCATCCGCAAAAGCAAAAGCTCCATCCTTGAGCTGGGCGGCTTTATCAACGCGAAGACGATTGCCATGGGGCACATGATTGCCCGAGGCGCTGAAAAGGCATTTGACACGGTGGCATCTTTGAGCAGGCGCGCCATACAGACGGCGGCAGATCAGGAAGCATTGGATTCGCTGGCATCTGCGACATTCGGAGAGCTGGAAAGCGCGGCGAACGGCGTTTTTGACAGCATCGGCAAGGATACGAATATGCTGTCCCAGCAACTCAAGAGCGTCGGCACGTCTGCCTTTATGCAGTTCAAAGGCGCGGGCGTAGACGCTGCGGAAGCGATGACCATGATGGACAAATATATCCGCCTTGCGGCTGACGGCGCTGCGGCGTACAACATGAGCGTCGACGAAGCGGATACCCGCCTGCGTTCGTTTCTGCGCGGCAATACCGAGGCAGGCGACGCAATCGGCCTTCAGGTTTCGGAATCCACCCGCGCATCAAAAGCGATGGAGGTCTACGGGAAGAAATGGCAGGCACTCACCGAAGCGCAAAAACAGAACCTCATGCTCCACATCGTCGATGAAATCTACGATCAAACCAACGTCATCGGGCAGGCGGCACGCGAGGGCTACGAATGGGAGAATGTCGTCAATAAGCTGAGTGCGGCTTCTGAAAAGCTTCTCAAGCACGTCGGCAAGCCGTTCAAGGATGCGCTGATTCCATTTCTGGATAAGGTCACGACGTTTTTCAGCGATGAAACAATCGGTATGCGCGTTGAAATGCTTTCAACAGCTTTTGCCGATATCGGCAGCGTTTTCCTCGATGACGCAATCGACCTGATCGACAAGATTCTGGAATGGAGCAACGAAAACAAGCCGCTGACGTTCGATCTCCACATTCCGACGTGGACGGAGATTCAGACCACCGCCGAAACCGCACTGACCACCATTCAAAACGGTATCAAGAGCTTTGCGACGTGGACGCTGGGCGCGTTTACGCTGGACGGCGTTTCCATCCCCGAGATCTTGCAGACGGCTAAAACATGGTGGAGCGGTCAGGGAGCGAACGCATACGAGCGCTTGAAATCAGTGTTTACGTGGACGCTGGGCAGCTTTGTCGCGCCGAGCGTTGACGGCTTCTTTGACGGCATTCCGACGTGGTGGGAAGAAACGGCACAGCCCGCGCTCACAGCGATCACGCAATGGTCGTTCGGCGAGTTGATCGTTCCCGCGTGGGGAGATTTCGCGCTAAGCATCAAGGACTGGTGGATCAATGACTTTTCGCCTGCCATGACCGCCATTCTGACGTGGAATCTGGGCGATTTGGAATTGCCAAGCATCGAGAGCGTACAGGAGCAGATACGAACGTGGTGGGCGGCGGTTACGGCAGGATTGAGCCTGTCCGTCAGCGCATCGTATAGCCGAACGTTCAGCCAAGCCGAGCTTGAACAAGGGCAAAAGGACTACAAGGACGAAATAGACGCGATTTCAAGCCCTTCCATCGTTAGGTCGAGCAAGAGGAACGCGCCGAGCTTTGCGACTGGCCTTGACTATGTGCCGTATGACAACTTCGTCGCCAAGCTCCACGCCGGAGAACTCGTTCTGAACCGCGCCAATGCGACGGCATACCGCGCCGGCATCGTTGGCGGCATCGTTGGCGGCATCGACTATGCGCGTCTGGGGCAAATCACAGCCGAAGCCGTTTCCAACGCGCTGGCGGGAATGACCGTCACCATGAGCGGCGAACAGGTCGGCAGACTGACCGCGAAGACCGTCAGCCGAGAAATCGCCAAAGGAACAAGGTCTCTGCGCTATGCGAATATCTGAATAAACAAAAGACCGTCGGAAACCCGGCGGCCTTTGCTTTAGTTTTGGGGCTGGAGGGGCACGATGGCAAGCGTCTTGCCCAGCGGCGCCAACACCTTCAGGATCGTATCCAGCTGGGGGTTAGCGTCTCCGCGCTTTATCTGGCGATAAACGCGCTGGACGCGGGGCGGCGGGTGCTGCATCGCCCCTCTTTTCGTGGGTGATAGTGGACAGGGCGTTGAGGTGTGCAGACCTCAGCGCTCTTTTTTGTTGATGGAGAAGCAATCTTCGGCGGTCGATGCTTCACTCTCCATGCGTCCGGCTTCATAGCCCAGCGCATACGCCCAGAGGAAGGCTTCATAGTTCAGCGCGGCGCAATACTCATCCAGTGCAGCGTGAAAGTTCCTCTTCGCGTTCAGGACGTCCGAGCCTGCCGAGGGCGCGTTCTCCAGTTCTCGTTCATAGATGTCGGTCAACTGTTTTTCGGTCAACATGCGTTTACACTCCTTTCAAATGCTGGAGGGACTGCCCCGGCTCGTGCCCTGGCTCCTGTGCGCTCGTCGTGTCGCGGTTGCGTCTCACTCATAGCACCGTGGTGCTGTCCCTCTTGACACTCACAGTATAGCATACTGGGCTCACTATGTATATTGACGACATGAACAATAATACTGGGCTCACTATGTGCAATTAGCATACTGACCCCATGATGATAAAGTGATATAATAAAAGAAAAACAGGAGGTAAAATAATGGGCAAAACTTCGAATACCGTTAAAGACCGCTGGAATCGACAAAACTACGAGGAAGTCAAGGTGCGGTTGCCTCGTGGTCGCAAGGCTGATATAACCGCCCACGCGCAAAGCAAAGGCCTGTCCGTCAATGGCCTTGTGGGCGAGCTGCTCTGCGCCGATCTGAACATGACGGAAGAAGAATGGCGGCGCAAGCCTGACGCTGAATAGGTTGACGCTGGCGTTGCTTTGTGCTACACTGGTGTCAGAAAGAGATGCAGCACGGCTATCGTGTGGGGCGCTTTGACGTCCGGCGGTACGCTGCATCTCTTTTTTGACGGCACAAAAAAACAGCCGCTCTTGACGAGCGGCCGAAGCAATGCTATAATCAAAGCATAGCAGCGGGCTTTTAGCAAGGATTAGCCCTGCTTATCGGAACGGCCGTGATTGCCGTCATGGTCGCTCATTTTCTTTTGCAGGTCACAAAGCGTTTCCCGCCGACAAGGAAGATTAAACCGCATTCGACAGCTTGCGTCAAGAAAAAAACAGCCACTCTTGACGAGCGGCCGAGAAGATGCTAGAATATAGACAAGTAGGAGCTCGCCTACAGGGTGGAAAACCACCGCGACAGTTTAAGCGGGCATAAAGCCCAATCAAACCGCCAAGCAGCCGTCATCTGCGAGGCGGTTTATTTTATCGTCTGCTGTTCTGACCGAGCGTGTAAACGCTGACCATCAAACCGGCGATTGCGAGCAGGATATTGAGCAGCTCAATATTCGACATGCGCATCACCTCCGCTCATGTAGTGACATCGCGGAGGCAACCACCCCGTAGAACCTACTTGTCTACCTCGTCATTATAGCATGGTCATATTCTGCGCGCAAGGGCGAGTTGACCGTCAGCGGCAACGGCGTTATATATATATCACGGGAACAGACGATCACTGTTCCTGTTTCCCGGCGTAACAATCAGCGCCGGATGAATTGGACGCTGTGAACCGCTTACGGCAGGGGCGGCGCAGCGTCCTTTTATTTTTCCCTGTGAGCGCCTTTCTCTGCAGATGATGGAATTGGTCGCCCCCGTGCGGCGCGTCCTATGCGGCAAGAACGGCTGGCAGGGGCAATAAAACGATTTTGAAACCAGATTTCCAAATTACTTTTTCAGATATTCCCCGTTGACGATGTCTCCGGGCGTATTGAGCGGCTCACCGCGGTCAAACGCCACGATATTATGGTAAACGTAATTCACCATGTTGATGTCGTTGTCCTTCGTATTGCCGCCCGCATGCGCGCTGGCGACCACGTTATCCAGCGTCAGCAGCGGATGATCCTTGGGCAGTGGCTCTCGCTCATAGGTATCCAGCCCCGCCGTCGCGATCTTGCCCGTGGTCAGCGCGTCAATCAGCGCCGCCTCGTCCACAATCGGGCCGCGCGCGGTGTTGATGAGCATGGCCGTCGGCTTCATTTGGGCAAACTGCTCCGCGCCGATCATGCCGCGCGTTTCCTCGTTGAGCGGGCAGTGAATCGTGTAGATGTCGCTCTCTCTGAGCAGCGTATCAAAATCGACGAAGCGATAGCCGAATTTCTCCTCCTGCTCCGTCTGGCGGACGATGTCGTAATAGATCACGTTTGCGCCGAAGGCCGTCGCCAGCGCCGCGACCTTTTTGCCGATGTGTCCCAGTCCCAGCACGCCGACCGTCTTGCCCTTTATCATAAACGAGCGGCCAAAGTATTCCGTGCGCGGCCAGTACCCCGCGCGCAGTTGACGGTTAATTTGCAGCAGATTGCGATAGCCCGCCAGCATCAGCATGATCGCCAGCTCCGCCACAATGCCGGAATTGACGCCCGGACAGGTCGCAATCGGAATCCCGCGCTCGCCCCACGCCTTGAGATCCACATGGTCAAACCCCGCGCCCCAGCGCTGCCAGAATTTGACGTTCGGGGTGTGGTTGATGATATCCGGGTCGATATCCAATCTGGAAATCAGGTATTCGCAGTCCGCCAGATTGCCGTAGGCCTCCGGAGAGAGCGCATCCACCAGTTCGAATCCCTCCGGCACGTTTTCGTGCAGCGCGTCGTAGGCCCCCGGAAAGTAAATGCCGACGAGGCCGATTTTCTTCGCCATGTTCTTTCTCCCTTTCATGTTAAAGCCCCTCCTTTTTCCAAGGAGAGGCGCAGCTTGTTGACATAAGCAAACTTGACTTGAATAGCAAAATCAAGAAATTCATCTATTCTTTCATTTGCGGAAAGGGCTATTCTCCCCCTTCGGGGGGAGAATAGCTTTTTGTCTACAGTCTGAGCCCCTCCTTTTTCCAAGGAGAGGCGAATTGTCCCATCGGAACAGTGTCACTCCAGCACGCCGACTTCCCGATAGTAGCGCGCCGCGCCCTCGTGAATCGGCACGCCCGCCAGATCGGTGCAGGCTTCCTCAAGGCTGGCCTTCTTCAGCGCGGCATGCGTCTGGGTGAGCATATCCCAGTTCTCCCAGAAGGTCTTGGTCATCTGGTAAACGGTCTCCTCGTCCACATCGGCGGTGACGAACAGGGTGAGCTTGACCGCGGAAGTCGGCACATCCTCGTCCTGCCCCGCATAGGTTCCGGCCGGGATGGTGTAGCTCGCGTACCACGGATAATTCTCCTTGAGCGCCTCGACGGTCTCCGCGGGAATCGGCAGAATCTTCGCGTCGGTGGTGGTCATGATCTGGGTGACGGCCGCGTTCGGCGTGCCCGCCATGACCCAAACGCCGTCGAGCTGCTTGTTGCTGATCGCGTCGGCGGATTCACTCGTGCCCATGTATTCGGCCTTGAGGTCATCGAGCGTCTTGCCCAGCAGCGCGAGATGCACCGTCGCCTCATCAACGGTCGTCGAACCGGCCGCGCCGACGGAGATGTGCTTGCCGACCAGATCCTCCAGCGTCTCGATGCCGCTGTCGCGGGTCACGACCACCTGATTCGGGTTGTAATACAGCCCCGCGAAAATGCGCAGGTTTTCGTTCGCATAGCCTTCAAAGCTGTCCGTGCCCTGCTGCGCCTGATAGACGAGGTTCGCGTTGGCAATGCCGATCTGCGCCTCGCCGTCCAGCGCCTGATTCAGGTTGTCAATGCCGCCGCCGGAGGGCGTGGCGGTCGCGCGCATGCCCTCAATGCTGTCGTTCCACAGCTGGCAGACGGTCGCGCTGATCGGGTAGAACGTGGAGGACGTGCCTGCGGTGACGAAGTTGATGTTCGCGGCAAGCGCGCTCGAGGCGCTCATCGCGGCGGCCGTGCAGAGCGCGGCGGCAAGCCATTTTTTCATAGTCGGATTCTCCTTCATGCCTTTTGTTTATCGGGAACGCCGATTGCTTCCTTCGGCGTCGGGATCAATGGGAGCGGTTCACGCCCGCGGCGGCTTTCAGCGGCATCCGGCGCTGAACCTTCGGGAGCACCGCGCGGTCGATCACGACCTCTGCCGCGATGAGCGCAAGCGCCGCCGCGTCGGTCAAAAGCGTCGGGTTGACAAAGAGCAATCCGCCCGCGACCAGCATCGCGCGGGTCACAAGGCGCAGCGCCGTCGCGCTGACGTTGTATTTCTGCATCGGCAGGCCGGAAAGCCCCTCCGCAATCGCGAGCACGCCGAGCGTCGCCGTCACAAAAGCGCGGATGGTTTCGCTGAGCGCCACGCCCTCCGTGCTGCCGTAGAGCAGCACCGGGTTATTGAGGAAGAAGAACGGCAGGATGAAGCCCGCGACGCCCAGCTTCATGGCGATCAGCGAGGTCTTGGTCATGTTGCTGTCCGCAATGCCCGCGGCAACATAGCTGCTCATTGCGACCGGCGGGGTGATGTTGGAAAGGCAGGCGTAAATCAGGCAGAACATGTTCGCCGCCATCTCCGTCGCGCCGACGCCGCGCAGCACCGGCACGGCCACGACGTACACGATCACATAGGCCGCCACGCCCGGCACGCCCATGCCCAGAATGATGGACATAATCATCACCATCAGGCCGCCGAGGAACAAATGGCCGTCGCCGACCACGCGCAGAATCAGGTTGCCGAAGTTCAGGCCGAGGCTGGTCATGTTGACCGAGCCGATGATAACGCCGATGATGATGCAGCTGATGCCCACGCCGATGGCGCTGCGGCTGCCCTCCACCGTCGCCTGCACGATGGTCTTGAGATCCATGCGCGTCTCCCTGCGGAGGAACGACACGGGGATGGTCACAAAAATTGCGACAATCGCGGCGAACAGCGGCGTATAGCCGGTGAACATCAGCGCCAGCAGCACGATCAGCGGAATGAGCAGATGGCCGCGCGCCCGAAGCACCTCGCCTGCCTTGGGGATGTTCTCCTTCGCCAGGCCGGAAAGGCCGAGCCGCTTGGCCTCCAGATGCACCGAGTAGAGCAGGGAAAGGTAATACAGGAACGCCGGAATCGCCGCCGCCAGCATCACCTTCGTGTAGCTGACGCACATAAATTCCGCCATGACAAAGCCGACCGCGCCCATGATCGGCGGGGTGAACTGGCCGCCGGTGGAGGCCACCGCCTCGACCGCCGCCGCGAAATCCTTCTTGTAGCCCGTTTTTTTCATCAGCGGAATGGTGATCGTGCCGGTCGTCGCCACGTTGGCGATGGCCGATCCGTTAATCATGCCCATCAGCGCGGAGGCGATCACCGCCACCTTCGCCGGACCACCGGGGGTCTGCCCCACCAGCGTCAGCGCGATATCGTTGATGAATTGGGAAAAGCCGCTGTATTTGAGAAACGCGCCAAAGAGTACGAACACGAAGATATACGTCGCGGAAACGCCCGCACCCGTACCGAGAATGCCGTTGGTATCCCACACCAGCGCCTTGATGACGCGCTTGAGCGTAAAGGCGCTCGTGCCGAACGTGCCGGGGATGTATTGACCCCAGACCGCGAAATACGACAGGAAGACCAGCGCGATGACGGCCAGATTGCCGCTCGCGC
>OHWT01000106.1_pt1 | contig 17301 bp, 10 predicted proteins | sample 1579791 | NCBI WGS metagenome assembly OHWT01 (sample SAMEA3882512, study PRJEB24775) | human gut metagenome | biome: human-associated habitat; feature: intestine environment; material: feces | place: Netherlands | collected 2009/2010
GGAAGAAGGGCTTCGCGCTCCGCTTCAAGCCGTGTACGTTCCGCTTTCAGTGCCATGCGCTGCTCCTTATCGAGAGGAGACGCAAGCCCCAGCGACTTCACGAGCTTTTCGCGCAGCCAGATCGCCTTTTGCAGACGGTTCAATTCGTCGCCGTGTTCGACCTTGAACTTTTCGCGTTTGCCGCTCCAGTGGATGCTCTCGTATTCCTGCTGAATCGGCTTCAATTCCCGGATGATTTGAATTGCGCCAAACAGCGCGTCGATGTCGCGGATTCTGCGTTCCTTTGCCGTGGATTCCGCCTTGATTTTGGAAAATACCTGTTTCGTCTCGGCGATGTACCGTCCGAGCTGACCGACCGTGTAAAGCTCGTGATTCGAGAGGAAGGAAACCGCCTTGAAGCCGTCCTTCAAATCATGGACAGCGCCTTTTTCCTGCGCATAGCGATTCCATGTTTCGCGCCCATCCTTTCGCATATCCAAATAGGCGGTAATTACGTCGCTCAGCGGGTAATCATCCGGGCTTTCGATGATCTGCTGGCGGCTGACCGCCTTGCGCAATTCATCCAGCCAAGCGCCGATGCCGCGCACGATTTTCTGCAACGAAGCCAGCATCTTATTCACGCTGATGATCTTTCGATTCTCGTCACCGCGTTCGCTGGAAACGCCCTTGCGTTCCAGCGCGGAAGCTGTCGGACCGAGATGCTTTTGCGGCAGGCGGTCTTCAACGCCCTGCCGCTCCAGTGATCGCATATCAACGCGCTCCATCCGTCCCGCCGCTTCGAGCGCCGCGTTTTGTGCAGCCGCCCAATCCTGCCGCCAGATTTCGCCGTACTTGCGCTCGTTCCAATCGACGGTATTGACCTTGACACGCTTCCAGCTTCCGTTCGGCGCGCGGATGCGGTTTCCATTCTCATCGAGCGCGTAAACATTCTTCGATTTGGGCAGCCACTTTCCATTTTCATCCATTGCGCGAAGCGTCAGCATGATGTGAACGTGCGGGTTTCCGTCGCCTTTGTCGTGATAAAAGAAATTGCAGACCATGCCCTTATCCACAAATTCCTTTTGACAGAAATCGCGGACGAGGGCAAGGTTCTGCTCGTCAGTCAGTTCGCGCGGCAAGGCAAAGAGCATCGAACGCGCCGTCTGCGCGTTGACGCTCGTTTCCGCTGCGTCCACCGCGTTCCAGAGCGTCTGCGGATCGGCATACGCCCTCGGCGCGTTGGATGGCAGCATGACTTCAACCCACTTCACGCGCGATGAGCTGCTGTGCGGATATTTCCAGCAGCACTCGTATTCGGAATACTTCTTTTCGCCTGAATAATATGCGCAGGAAGCCATGCAGGATTGACCTTTTCCGCGGCTGATGATCTTAAAGCTCCCCGTCGGGCAGGGCATGGGTTCACCTCCGTTTCTTAGCGCAAAGCGCCGTCATGGGGTAGCCGATGCAATCGGCGCAGGGGCTTGCCCCTGTTGATGCCGAAGGCATCGAGCACCCCGCAGGGGCCTTCGGAGAACGCACGGCGCATCGAAGATGCGTATAAGTGCGCCCCTCACGGGATGGGGCTGCTTCCGTCGCTCTCCGCGTCGTCCTCGTTCTCTTTGCTCCAAAGCATGTCTTGCACGGTCGATTCCGGCATACGCTGCACAGCCGCGTCGATCAGCTCCTTCGGGCTTTGCGGAATCTCCCCGCGTCGGCTGGCGGTCATCTGCTCTGCCAGCTCGCGCACACGGGGAGAAGAAAAGAAGTAGTCGATCAGCAGGAACACATCTTCATCCGTCAGCAGTTCGGGATTGGGCAGATAATGCTCCAAATGCCCGCCGCGCTCGCAGAGACGATGCGTCCTTTCCTTGTTTCTCTGAATAGAGATTTTGTGTTTCGCCGCCTTGAGCTGCTGCTCGGCTTTTCGTTTCTGCGCTTCGGCTTTCTGCTGCATCGCAAGCAGTTTTTCGATTCGTTCGGATGCCATTGAACATTCCTCCTCGGTCAAAAAATCAGTTCGCGTTTTAAGCGTTACGCCGCGTGTTCGGCAGGCGGTTCTTCCGGCTTTTCGGAAGCATCCGCCTGCAACGTGCCGCTGCGGATCAGCTCCAGCAGCTTATCCTCGTAGGTCACAGCGATATCGTCGTCGCAATATGCGCGGACAGTGAAATTGGTGTTGCCGATCCGCTGGGTAAAGGTAAAAATGGGAATACGTTTTTCGGTCATAGGCGCTCCTTTCCGCTCAACACAAAAGGCGATGCAGCCCGATGAAAAACGGGGCATCGCCTTTTCTGTCTGTTCAGTTCTCTGTTTCAAATTGGGGATTCGTTTTTAAGCTGTGCGTTCATCCTCTCCTGACGCGCCTGCGCGCGTTTATTTCTTTGATGGATTCTTCGCTTTTTCAATGCCTCCTGACGTTTTTGTTCTTCCGGCGAAAGCTCGACGGGCTGCACGGGAACGTCAAACTTTCCGATGAAATTCAAATACACTTCAATCTCGCGGGAGCGCTCGCCGTCCTCGTCCTTCACGGTTTCATGGACGATGACTTTTTCCACGAATTGACGCAGCACTTCATCGGAATATTCCGTGCAGTCGCGGTAGCGCTCAACAAGCGCCATAAACCGTTCAATCTTATCTTCGCCGGATTGAATTTCATCCAACTGACGCTGTTCATCCAAAACCGCTTTTTCAAGCTGTGTCTGTTCGCTTTCATACTCGGCAGACAGCGCATCGAACCGTTCCTCCGGGATTTTTTCGAGCGCATAATTCTCATAGAGTTTTTTCAAAAGCCGGTCAAGTTCCGCCACTCTTTTGTTCTTTGCCGCAATCCCTTTTTTAAGCTGTTTTGTCTGTTCCGGCTGCTCCGCCAGCATTTCCCGTTGCAGCCGCGCCAGAAATTCTTCCTGATTCGTCAATGCGTATCGGCTGACCGTTTGAATCGTTTCTTTCAGTAACGGACGAAGCGCTTTTGCACTGAATGCGTTCTGAACACATTGCCGTTCTTCCAAATGCTCAGACTTTCGATAGGTGGAACATATAAAGAAGTCATAGTAACAGATCGTGCCGGTTTTCAGGTGCTGCGCATGATGGAGATTGCTCATGGGCGCGCCGCATCGGGCGCAGAATACAAAGTCCTTAAAATTGCTGTCGGCATTTTCCGCCTTAGCCCTCTTGGGCTTTTCAAACGCTTCATGCGCTTTTTCCCATGCCTGCCTATCCACAATCGCTTCATGGGTATTTTCAAAAACCACCTGCTTTTCTATCGGATTTTGAATCTGTTTGGCTTTGTAAGAAGGCGTACATGTCTTGAAATTGACCGTCATGCCCAGATACTCGCGCTTGTTCAAAATACCGATGACCGTCCCTCTGTGCCAGTCATAGTCGCCTGTTTCCTGCCTTCTGGCGTGATATCGGTTCCCCATATCCGATCTGCGGAAATATGTACTCGGCGTAATCCTCCGCTCTGTCTGTAAGGTTTTGGCAATGCGGTGCGGGTTCATTCCTGTCGCCGCCAGTTCAAAAATCCGCCGCACGATCTCGGCGGTTTCAGGTTCAATCACCCAATGGTTCTTATCTTCGGGATCTCGTTTATAGCCGAACAGCGGCGTTGACGTAAGCGATTGCCCCGACATTCCTTTTGCCCGAAACCCGATGTTGACTTTCTTGGATAGATCATGCAGATACATTTCATTCAAAACATTCAGCATGGGCGCAAACTCCAAACTGTCGGAACGGCTGTTGTCCACATGACTGTCAATAGCGATAAACCGCACATCTTTCTCTTTGAAATAGATTTCGGTATAAAAACCCGTTTGCAGGTAATCGCGCCCGACGCGGCTCATGTCTTTGACCAGTACCGTTCCGATTTTCCCGCTGTCAATATCCGTCATCATCTGCTGCCAGCCCGGACGTTCAAAGTTTCGTCCGCTGAATCCGTCGTCCGTATAATGCCGGCAGTTTTCAAAGCCGTTTGCGGCGGCATAGGTTTCAAGATATTCCTTCTGCCGAAGAATCGAAAAGGACTCTCCTTCGTTTCTGTCCTCGCGGGATATACGCTCATACAGCGCTGTCATTTTCATGGGCTGCATCCTCCTTCTCCTGTGCGTCTTTCAATTTCTTTCTCTCCATGCAGCGGGCGACTTTTTCCCGATTTTTCGCGCGCCGCTGTTTTTGCTTTTCTTCCTCTGCCATTTCTTCTGCCGTCGGCTCGTCCTGCGGCACCTGAAAATTGCCGATGAATTTCAAATAGATGTCGATCTGCATGTGCCGTTCTCCGTCGATTTTTTCCGGCGCATGGACAATGATTTTTTCAACAAACGCATAGATCATGGGTGTGGTCAGTTCATCGGCTTCCCTGTATGTTCTGGCAAGTTTGAGAAAAGAAGCGATGTGATCGGAATCGACTTCATACGCCCGAAGTTCCTCCGTGTCCGTTTCCAGCACGGCTTTCAGTTCAGCCTGTTCTTTCTCATACGCCGCAAGAAAATCATCAAAACGCTTTTCAGAAATCTTTTCAAGCGCATACGATTCATACAGCTTCTGAATCAGCACGTCCAGCTCCTTACAGCGTTTCTGCGCCTTGCGGATTCTGGCTTTTGTTTCTTTCGCCGCCTGTGCCTGCTGCAATTCAGACGCTTCCCGAACTTTGCGCGCAAACTCGACTTCATTGGAGAGGGCATAGCGGCTGACGGTCTGAATGGTTTTCAAAATCAGTTCCCGGAGTGTTTTTGTGGCAATCTGATGGGAAACGCACACGCTCGTTTCCCGTTTTCGGGACAGCATATAGGTCGAGCAGTTGTAGGAATCGCTTTTGAATACGCCTTGCGCATCTTTCGCTCCATGCCGATGGTTATACAGCCTTTGCCCGCACTCTGCGCAGTAAACCAGACCTGTCAACGGATTCGCCACGCCCAGCGTATCTGTCCGCTTTATGCTTTTCAGCGTGCATTGGGCAAGCTCCCATGTTTCTTTCGTTACAATGGGTTCATGGGTATTCTCGAAGATCAGCAGCTTTTCCGGCGGGTTGGCGCGTCGTTTATCCTTATAGTATCGTTTTCCGGAACGAAAATTGACCGTATGTCCCAAATACTCCTGATGGGTCAAAATTCTGCTGATTGTCAAACTGTTCCAGTCGTGCGCATGGGCTTCTTTTGTATAGTCGCTGCGCATCCCGCAGGCGTGTTTCGTATAGTAGTAGCCGGGATTGTCCACTTTCTCCTTCGTCAGAATCCGTGCAATTTCAGACGGCCCGTGTCCCTCGCAAGCCATCTGATAGATTCTGCGGACAATCGCCGCCGCTTCCTCGTCAACCAGCCAGTGGTGCTTGATGTCCGGGTCTTTTCGGTAGCCATATAAGCAGTTGTTGTTGGTGGGTAAGCCGGATTTGCCGCGCAGCTGATAAGCCGCCGTAACTTTCTTGGACTGGTCTTTCAGGTACCATTCGTTCATGATGTTCAGAAACGGCACAAACTCGCCTGTTTCGGGGTGCTCGTTGTCCACGCCGTTGGCGATGGCGATAAATCGGACATCGTGCTTACGGAACACCACTTCCGTATAAAATCCTGTTTCAAGATAGTTGCGCCCGATTCGGCTCATATCCTTCGCCAGAATCACGCCAACCTTTCCGGCTTCCACGTCGGCAATCAGGCTTTTCCAGCCGGGGCGGTCGAAATTGCCGCCGCTCCATCCGTCGTCCGTGTAGTGCTTGCAGTTGGTGAATCCATGCTCATCGGCGTAATTTTGCAGATAGAGCTTCTGGTTCACGATGGAGTTACTTTCCCCGTCGAGGTCATCGTCGCGGGACAGGCGCTCGTACAGCGCCGTAATCAGATTTTCCTTCAATAAAATTCCTCCTTCACACATTTTTTCGATCTTGAAGGGTGTAAAAGAACATTTTTACGCACTGTCTGAATATACGGGGAAAAATGGGAAATCGTCTGAAAAACGGCATTTTTTCAACTGATTCGGTTCTGTCGGCTTTTCCGATGCAAAAATGCAACAGATTTGACTTGGCTATTCGGGTCTGATATGATACGATCAAAGAAAAAACTCAGGAGGATGAATGGATGCAGGAAAAATGGCTTCCCGGAAATACAATGGACAGAATCCGCGACCTGTGCAGAAGCCGAAACATCACGCAGGTTGAGCTGGCGCAGGCTGTCGGTATGGACAAAAGCACATTGAGCCGCGTAATGGCTGAAAAAACAAGCAAATTGTCCAGTAAAAATCTTGTCGCCATCGCGAATTACTTTGAAGTTTCGACGGATTTTCTGCTGGGACTGACGGATATTCCTTCCCGTAAAGGATATGACATCGAGCGTCTGGGGCTGTCTGTGGAAGCAGCTTCCAATCTCCATCAGGGCAAGCTGAACCATTCTGTGGTCTGCCAGCTTTTGGAAAATCCGAAATTCGCAGAGCTGACCCGCCAGATCGCGCTCTATCAGGAGGGCGTTCTGGCTTCCGGCGTTGCCGCGCAGAATCAAATGTACAACTCTATGAGCAGCCTCATGTTGGAACATGGTCAGGCTAACCCGGAGGATATGTCCGCCGTTCGTGGCGCTGTGCAGGAAGCGCAGGCGCTCAAACGCCCGGTCTATGCGGATGAGATCGAGAACATCACGCGCAACTTCCGTCAGCTTCTCGCTGAAATGAAGCAGGATGGACCGGAACGTGTCAGGCAAACCGCGGCGCTGACCAAACAGAAGCTCAGCGAAATCACGAAAGTGCTTCCGCGCCAGAAAAACGGTCTGCAACTCAGACCCGAAGGCATCATGGGGATGCTCTCGGCGGCGCTGAACCAGATCACCGTTCCAGAAGAATATCAGGCTGAATTGGGCGAAGCAACCGATCAGCTCAAACAGGCCATCTGGAACTACATGAACACCACCTACAATATCCAAATGGAGATGAACGCCCATCACGAACGAAACCCTTTGCCTGATGATTCAGAACGGAAATCATGAAGCATGTACCCAGTTAATTGAGCGGAATACGATGTTTATTCGCTCAGCCGCGATTCAATTTGAAAAACGATACGGCGGCGCAGTTCTGAGCTGTGACGATTACGAGCAGGAAGGACGAATCGCTCTGCTTCACGCCGCAGAGCGATTCGTGCCGGAAAAGGGGAAATTCCTGACGTATGCTTCCGTAGTCGTTTGCACCGCAATGCTCGACGCCCTTCGGCAAACACATCCCGAAATCAATACGGTTTCGCTGGAAGAAAACCAGGCGGCAGTTGAAGCCATGCAATCCGATAATCCTGTTCCAAGTCGGGATATCTATCATAAAAGCCCCGAACAGCTCTATCTGGACAAGGAAAAGCTGCTTGCACTCTATGACGCAATGAATCGCTCGTCGCTTCGCGATGCCGCATGGGTTCGCCATCGGTTTGGTTTCGATGGCGAACCGTGCGCACTGGCAGCGGCGGCGAGGGACTACGGGTTCAGCATCAGCCGGGCAAGGCACATCGAAGATGAAGCCCTGCGCCATATTCGTGAGAATTTGGCCGCACAGGGCAGGGAGAAAGCGGCTGCATGATCCCGACTTTGTGATTTAAGCGTAAACCAGTTCGTTCAGCAGGATTTCTTCTGCTCGGTTCTGGATGCTGTTCATCCTGCGCACCCATTCCATCTGGTTGCGCGCTTTGAGCGCTTCGTCAACGCCTTCCACCTGCATCATCTGCGGCAGAAGGATTTCAAGGCGTTCCCGACACTCGGCATCCACGCCGACGAGATGCTCCGTCAGTTTTCCGGAAAGCAGCAGGGCATTGTACAGAATGGGCTTATGCTCTTTAAGATAAGTCTTGCGCATCCTGCCATACTTTCCAAGCGTTACAGATTCATCCGGAATGGTCAGAGCGGGAAGCAGATAGTCGCCGCAGCGATGATAGGTCGGTTTCATACGAATCTCCTTTCAAACACAAAAAAGCAGTTGTGGACTTGAAGATTTTTTCTTCTTCCATAACTGCTTTTTGTATTCGGTTTTCGCGGAACGACATGCAGTTTAAGGAAGATGGTTAAAACCTTCCTTTACATAATACATGCTGTACACTTGAAGTATTGGTGTGAGTTGCCACAATGAAAGCATGATCTCCATGTGTAAAACGCTTTGCCAGTTCGCAGCCAATTCGATTTGCTTCCTCCGGCGTAATCTCACCCGGCTTAAAGGACTGTCTTAAATGATAGGCAAGCACATCGTCTTTGCCGCGCCTTCGCCCTGTAATGGTCAAATACTCTCGCCGCATCAGCATAAACTCCGCTTCCGCCGTCTGCGGTGTGCAGCCATAGCTTGTCACCAATATGCCATTTTCAGTTTTCATCGGGTCTTTGACGTAACCGAGCGCGCGTTTAATCGCGTCCCCGGCAGTCTGTCCCTTGCCGATATGTAAAGGCATCAATCGTGTTGTTGCCAATCGTTCCTCCTCTTCAGATCAAAAAAGAAGCCATTCGTTTTTTCAAACGAAACGACCTCTTCCCGTACAAGTTTTCCGCTCTTTCCATCCCGATTATTCTCTGATCCGCCCCTTCACCACGCAGCACAAATCATCCAGCCCAAACACCACGCGATCTGCCACCCACGGCAGACCAATCGGGCTAATCAGCCATGCAAACGCCAGCAGCATCAATCCGTTTCGGACAGACAGCAGCATCGCCACAAACGCCATCGGGATGAGAATCCGCAAAAGAATCCCCAGCACTGTCGAAGAAAGCACCATCATCAACTTGAGGACAAATACGACAACCTCCAGAACCAGCCAGATCGGAAAAAGCAAAACCTTGAACATCTTCTTCATATCATCCGCACTCCTTTATGTGTTATATATACCTCATCCTCATTTGTTTGGCAAGGATGCCGCTCTACGAAAAAAACGCGGGAGAAGCTGCCGGTGTTTCGGCGCTCCTCCCGCGTTTCAATTCAGTCCGCTCAGCTTTTCCAAAAGCCGCGCCATCTGTTCGAGCATCCGCTCCTGTCTTTTGCTCACGCCGCGAATGTCCATCTCGTCGATTACGCCGACCTCGTTCGCTCTTTTGGCAATCTGGTTGACATTGTTGCCCATGTAGCGAAGCTGGGAAAGTATCTCTTTTAACTCCGGCAGGTCGAGCCGCAGAATGTAGCCGTCCAGCGCCATCTTCCGCAGGTATGCGCCCATGTTCGCCGTGCCCGCTTCCCTCATCTTCCGTTCCAGCAGTGCCCGTTCGTCCGCCGTCACGCGAAATTTGATTTGAATATCCCTCTTTTGCTGATCGATGCTTCATCGCTCCATTTCATTTTTCGTCGAAGGTACAGGCGCGTTTTTCGCTGCTGCCTTCAGCTTCTCCCGCACCGAAACCTTTTCCGATTCGTAAGCCTTCGCCTGATCGCAGAACAGATTGAGCAATCCCGGATGCGTCTGCCGCACAACCAGCGTCAAATTTCGGTTGCCGCCCCAACTGTCGATATCCGGCTCAATCGGAAACGCCTGCGCCCATGCTTTATTGGCGGACGAGAATCGTCCGTCATAGAGCTTGTCCCGAATCGTAATCGCCAGCACCGTCATCACGCGCTCTTTGCCAAACTCGTCGATGACCTCTCTGGCTCCCGCTTTGTTCAGACAGTTATCTCTGTAATGCTTCGCAACGGCTTTTTCTATCGCATCCCGACAGGCAACGCCTGCCACCCGGGACGTCTTGTATGCTTCCAGCTCGCCATGCTCCACCGCATAGGCGGCGCTATGCCTGTACACGGGAATATTCTTCATCGGTTCCATTCGTTTGTTCCTCCTTTTTCTCCCTGACTCTGAGCGTCTGCCCGCTCCTGATACGCCTTCAACACATCCTTCATCGGTCGCTTCTCCATCGGCTCCTTCCTTCTTTCGTCAATGTTCAGCGCGGCGTTCAATTCGGCAAGGCGCGAGGCTTTGGCTTCCAGCTCCTTCTCCTGTGCAAACGGTTTGCCCAGCTCCGCCCTGGCCTGTTCCGTCTGCCGTTCCAGTTCGGCAATCCGTTCTTCCGCCTTTTCGAGTTTTTGCGGCATATTCGCCAGCGCGTTCTCGATGCGCGTCAGATTGCCGTACACATCCGTTCCCATGGTCACGGTATGCGACATCTCGCCGCGCAGAATGAGCTTGACCTCCTGCCGATAGCTGTCATAATCCACCGTCATTTTCATGCCGCGGTATTCGCCCAGCTCCATATCATGCGGCGAAAGCCGGCAGGCTTCCAGAAGCATTTTGCCCGCTGCCTCTTTATCGGCAATCCGCTTTCCCTTGATCGCCATGCCGACAAAACCATCCTTGGGCAGCGGATGCGCTTCCAACAGCGCCATATCCGCCCGATAGCCCTTCGCGCGTTCCTGTGCCTGACGGATTTCTTCCGGATACTGCTTCAAAATCTGGTCTTCCAGTTTGAACTGATTGCTCTGATAATCCGCTTTCATCAGACGCAGCTTTGCAACCTCGATGTCCAAATCCATCTTTTCCCTGATACGCGGGTCGCCCGCGCACAACGCCTTGATTTCCGCATAAGAGAGCGCGGTTTCGTCCACATCGTCGCAGGCACGGACGGGCGATTTGCTGGACATGATCTGGCTGATAAAGCGCTGCTTGTTCTCGATGGTCTGCCAGAGGTACGAATCGAATGATTTTTCCGTGACATATCGGTATATATGCACGTCCGGATTCATGTTGCCCTGCCGCACAATGCGCCCCGCTCGCTGCTCCAAATCGCCCGGCCGCCATGGCGCATCCAGATCATGCAGAGCGATCAATCTGTCCTGAACATTGGTGCCTGCTCCAAGTTTTTGTGTGCTGCCAAATAAAATCCGCACCTGTCCGCTCCTGACCTTGGCGAACAGATCCTTCTTTTTGATTTCCGTATCCGCATCATGGATGAATTGAATCTCCTCTTTCGGAATCCCGCTTGCAACCAGTTTATCCCGGATATCGTCATAGACGTTAAACGAACCGTCCCCATGCGGCGTGGACAGGTCGCAGAACACAAGCTGCGTCAGCTTTTGCGCATCCCCTTCTTTGTAGATACGCAGGATGTTCTTCATGCAGGCGTTGACTTTACTGCCCGGTTCGTCGGGCAGCAGCGGGTTCATCAGCCGCTGATCCAACCCCAGCTTTCGTCCATCCGACGTAATCCGGAGCATGTTGTCCTCCTTCGGGTCAACCGCGCCCGAATGAACCTTCGAAGCGCGCTCGGACAGCGCCTCCACCATCTCCTCCTGATAGACGGACGGCTTGACCGCCATCGTCTCATAGTGCGCGTTCGGCACAGGCAGATGAAGCTGATCCGCCGTTTTAATATCCGCAACCTCCTTGAACATCGCCATCAGTTCCGGCAGGTTAAAGAACTTCGCAAAGCGCGTCCGTGCGCGGTACCCGGTGCCCTCCGGCGCAAGCTCAATCGCCGTCACCGTTTCGCCGAACGTCGAAGCCCATGCGTCAAAATGAATCAGCCCCATCTTTTCCAGCGTTCCATATTGCAGATATCGCTGCATCGTATACAGCTCGGTCATGGAATTGGACACTGGCGTACCCGTCGCGAAAATAACGCCGCGTCCACCCGTCAATTCATCCATATATCGGCATTTCAAAAACATATCGGTCGATTTTTGAGATTCGCTGGTCGCAATTCCCGCCACATTGCGCATTTTGGTCGCCAGAAAGCCGTTTTTGAACGCGTGCGCCTCATCCACAAAGAGCCTGTCCACGCCCAGCTCCTCAAAGGTCACGACGTCATCTTTTTTCTCGTCGGCTTTCAGCTTTTCCAGCCTTGCTTCCAGCGATTTGCGCGTCGCTTCCATGCGCTTGATGGTAAAACGCTCGCCATTCTCCCGCTCCATCTCCTCGATGCCCGCCGCGATCTCGTCAATCTGCTCGCGCAGCAGCCGCTCCTGACGTTCCTGCGAAATCGGAATCTTTTCAAACTGGCTGTGCCCGATAATCACCGCGTCATAATCGCCCGTCGCAATGCGCGCACAGAACTGCTTGCGTTTGGCTTTTTCAAAGTCTTTTTTGGTCGTCACCAAAATGTTCGCGCTGGGATAGAGCCTCAAAAACTCGCTCGCCCATTGTTCCGTCAGGTGATTGGGCACAACGAACATCGACTTCTGGCAAAGTCCCAATCGCTTGCTTTCCATCGCCGCCGCCACCATCTCGAAGGTCTTGCCCGCGCCAACCTGGTGTGCAAGCAGCGTATTCCCGCCGTACAACACATGGGCAATCGCCGTTCGCTGATGTTCCCGCAGCGTAATTTCCGGATTCATCCCGTCAAACACGATATGCGATCCGTCGTATTCGCGCGGCCGGGTCGAGTTGAACAGCTCGTTATAGCGCGTCACCAGCTCATGCCGACGGGTCGGGTCTTTCCATACCCAGTCGTGAAAAGCGTCCTTGATCGCCTGCTGCTTCTGCTGGGCAATCGTCGTTTCCTTCTGATTCAGTTCCCGCTTTTCCCGTCCGTTTTCATCCTGCACAACATCGTATACGCGCGTATCCCGCAGGTTGAGCGTATCTTCCAGAATTTTGAGCGCGGGCGCACATCTGGTGCCGTATTTCATATGGTTATTCACGTTCTCCGACAGAAGGCTCTTGCCGTCTATCGACCACTCCGCCGTTTGCGGCGCGTAATTCACGTGGATTCGCCGCCGTTCGTAATAGGGAATTCCCAGCAGCTCGATCATAAAGCGCTGAATGTACGCCTTGTCCACCCATGTCGTACCGAGCCGCACGTCGATTTCGGATGCGTCCAAATCCTTGGGCTGTGCCGCTTGGAGCGCCTCAACGTTGACAGCAAAGGACGAGTCGCTTTCCGCTGCCGTCTGCGCCACGCGCAGCTTGGCACGCACGTTGCCGGACAGATATTCATCCGCCGTCTGCCACGTCTGTTCCAGCGGGTCAAGGAAGATAACGCCCTGCAAGTCCGCAACGATTTCATCCTCCGCTTTGCCCGTCAGCCGTGCCATAAACGGCAGATCAACCTTCGCCCGCTCTCCAATGGATACCGCAAGCGCTTCGCTCGCTGTGTCCACCTGCGTAACCGGTTTTTTCCGCCGGATCGTTCGTTTGCTGAAAATATCCGCCTTGCGTTTGAGCTTCCTGTCTTCATCCAATATTTCAAGCGAACAAAGCAAATAGTATGAAGAATCGCCTTCAAACGCCCGCCCGTTGGCTTTGCCGTTGATAATCCCGTATTCGGCGCTGAACGCATCATACAGCCGACCCAATTCCTCCTGCTGTGCCCTGATCTCCGCGTCGCTGCTATCCGCAAGCTGCAAATCAATCAATTTTCGCACACAATCCCGCAGCTCAATCATCCCCTTGATGCGCTCCTGCGTCATCTGATTGAGTACGGGACGGGTCATCACCGAATTTTCGCGGTAGTAAGCCTGACCGTTCACAAGCGCATACGAGAAATTGCGCACATCGGGATCAGCTGGAATCGTTCGTCCTTCATTTATATCCATTTCGGATATTTCTATCCTTTTATATTTGCCGTCGATGTTCCGCACCGCCGCATGGAGCTGCTGCGCGAGGTCTGCGCCGGGAATCGGTTCGCATGTGGTTTCCTTCTCGTTTCCGTACATGCTTTTGTCCCATTGCATCCTGCCCAGCATCATGTCGGGATGATCGACAAAGTAGCTGTTGATGGGGATGCCGTCCGCCGTCTGCCCCAGGTGGATCCAATCCGGCTCTATGTCGATGGGATGTTCCCTCTTTTGAAGAAAGAGAATATCCGATGTGACTTCCGTTCCGGCGTTGGCTTTGAAGGCGTTGTTCGGCAGTCGGATGGCTCCGAGCAATTCAGCTCTCTGTGCGATATATCTGCGCACGTCGGGAGATGCCTTGTCCATCGTGCCTTTGGACGTGATGAACGCGATCACGCCGCCCGGACGCACCTGCTCCAGCGTTTTGGCAAGGAAATAATCGTGAATCAGAAACCCATACTTGTCGAACGCCCTGTCCGCCACCTTGTAATTGCCAAAAGGCACATTGCCGACGGCGACATCAAAAAAGTCTTTGCGGTTCGTCTTTTCAAAGCCCGTGATCTCGATTCTCGCATCGGGGTAGAGCTGCCGCGCCATGCGTCCCGTGATGCTGTCCAGCTCCACGCCATACAGCCGGCTTTGGCTCATGCTTTCCGGCAGACAGCCGAAAAAGTTGCCCACGCCGCAGGCGGGTTCAAGCACGTTTCCGTCCTGAAAGCCCATACTGGCCAAGGCTTCATACATCGCTCTGATAACGACGGGGCTGGTATAGTGGGCGTTCAGGGTGGAGCCGCGCGCCGCCGCATATTCCTCGTCTGTCAAAAGGCTTTTGAGCTGCTGATATTCCTTTTGCCAGCTTGCATTTTCGGCATCAAATGCCTGCGGCAGACCGCCCCAGCCGACGTATCGGGAGAGGATTTCCTGCTCGTCCGGGCGCGCCTGCCTGCCCTCCGCTTCAATCTGCTTGAGCGTTTGGATGGCGGCAATGTTGAACGCATACTTCGTCTTTGCGCCGCCTTCGCCCAGATGGTCATCCGTGATGCGGAAGTTCTGCGCTTTGTACGGCTCGGCTTCTTTGCGCTCCGTTTCCTGCCCCGTCAGGTCGATAACGAGGTTGTGCAGCCTAATCTCTTCCTGCGGTTGTTGCGTCGCTGGATCACTCGGCGCTTCCTCTGTCAGTACGAAATTCTCAGATTCCGCAGGCATTGCATCCGTCTGCTTGTAAAACAGTTCATCGTTTCGCGTATCTTCGGCAAGCATCTGCTCAAACGCATCCCGCCGCTCCACCCTTGAAATCGGATAAAGCATCGTCGGATCGCGCAAATTTACGTGCGTATCTGTAATTTCTTCGATGAGGAACGCCGTATTGCCCAGATAGACCGTATCGCCTACCTGATAGGACGGCTCATCCCGCCTGCCGTCCAGCTCCTTGACGACTTCATATCCGCCTTGTTCGGCAGGCTCGGCAAAATAGATGCCGTGTCCGTTTTCCGTCAACGCTTTTGCCGCAACGCTCCACCGTCCGAAGGGCATCCCCGTAACCGATATCGTCCCCATGCCGGGGATATCCCGCTCAAACAGCCTTGTGTCCATCAGCGGTGCGGCAGTTTGAGCATCTTCCCCATAAAAGAGAATGGTGTCATCCACTCTTACACCGACCAGCCGCCGGGGATGTTCATCCTTCAGCCTTTTATATGCTTTCACATCCGGCGTAAAGCTGATTTCCGGCTCTTTTCGGTCTGGCGCGTCGGATTTCAGATAATGCCCATCATGAATGAGCCTGTCAATCCGTTCGGCAACCTGATTCCATTTCAGCAGCACATCGGGACAGTTGCTTTTCCTGAGCTGTATCCCCTTTGCATCGTGGCTTTCCGAACTCCCATGTTCACCCGATACGCCGGGCATTTTTCCGCCTATCCCGTACTCGTTTTTCAGAAATTCCAGCTTTTCATTGGTGCTGTGGGGTGCTGAAAAGAACTGGTAAATTCGGCTGGCCGCGCCCGCAATCGGAGCGCTTTGGGTCAGCACCGCGTCGATTTCATCCTGCGTCATAAAGCCGCGAACATCGGGCAGCAGCATCCCGCCTTCTGGCAGCTCCTTCCGCGCCAATGCCAAATCCCTGAGACGGGGGAGAATGTCCTTCGGCAGAAGAAAACGAAAGCGCATCAGATCGGGCTGCATCGCGACCGCATCCGCAAAGACCTCCATCTGCCGGATCAACCCGTGCAGAAATTCGGGCTGCTCCATTTTCTCGGAAAGACGATTGACGCAATCCGGGAAAATCAGCGGCATATCTGTCATCAGGGAGAGATACCCGTTTTCTCTTGCGGCGCTGTCGCGGTACATATAGATCAGCCGCTCAGCGACTTTTCGGCGAATGGTTCCGGGTGCTTCCACGTTTTCGAGCTGTGTGCCGAATTGCCCGGCTTCAATCAGCGCACCGACGCGCTTTGCGGCATCCGTCCACGATATGACCTGCGCATTGTTGGCATACCGCGCACGATCTCTGGCGGCCATTTGGATTCCGCTTGGGTCGAACCAGACCGAAAAGCGCCGCCCGTCCAATTCAAAGCCGTTGCCGTCGTGGTAAAGGGTCTTCATTCGCAGCGCGGTTTCCTCGTTCGTTTTGCCGATCATCGCGTCAAACGCCAGCTCCATGCGGGTATCCTCGCCATTGCCGCCGAACCGCAGCGCCATATCAAGCATTTTGGATATGGAAGAAGGAGCGGAAACCGCTCGGTCATCCGCTCCTTCGCTGTGTTCGGTTGTCGGTATATCAAAAAGGCTTGTCTGTCCCGGATTTAAGCGTACACCAGCTCGCTCAGTACGATTTCCTCTGCCTGTGCTTTCAGGCTGTTCATCGCGCCGACCCACGCCATCGGGTTGCGCTCCTTCAACGCTTCGGTCACGCCCTGCGCCGCCGCCATCGCGCCGACCATGCGGTTCACTCTTTCGCTCGCCGTCTGGTCGATTTCCGTCAGATGCGCCGTCAACTCTCCCGTCAGGAGCAGGCTGTTGAACAGCATTTTCCTGTGTTCTTGCAGATATGCCTTGCGCATCCTGCCGTACTTGCCCAGCGTCACCTGCCCGTCCGGGATTTTCAGGTCGGGAATCTGGTATCCGTTCACCGTTTTGTAGTTCAGCATGTTCCTTGCTCCTTTCAGCGCGGCGCGCTTCCCGCTCGATGTTTCTCAACACTTCCTCGGAGATTTCACTGACCGCCGTTCCGAGCGCCGTCAGCGCCTGCGGCGTATTCCATTCAAGGATGGTCGCGAAATCTTCCGGCTCGAACCGATGTTCTTCCGCCAGTCCGCAGCGGCTGAGGAGCATATACTGAACGCCCGTCGTCGCCGTATTCCGGAAAGCCAGTTCGAGGTTGAGTTCATCATACTCCATGAGGAGTGAACCGTCAACGATGTCGCGCAGCTCGTCCTGATGCTCCTGCCAGTAATCCATCGCTTTCTGCATGGCGATTTCTTCGAGCTGTCCCGCAAGCCCACGATTGGCAGAAACCTCATATTCTTTTTCCAGCATCGTACCGATAGCCGCGCTGTTTTCCTCATTTACCGCCCATACAAACGGAGAACGGGAATCTTTTCGCATCCCCGTATCGGCAGCATCAAAGACGTAATGATAACGAGGCACGTCGCCGGTCATATCCAGCAGCGCAATGCCTTTTGCACCGCGCCGGACATAGCGCCGCATGGTATTCGTCCACAGCTCAAACGACGCGCAGGCGGTCGCGTCCGGGCGCTGGGCGTAGATCATCATCTGGTCGTAAAAACCATATTTGTACAGGGTGGAAGCCGTTTGCAGAAACGAGCGCCACGTTTCCCCGTCGGCGGCGATCTC
>OHWT01000152.1_pt1 | contig 14406 bp, 9 predicted proteins | sample 1579791 | NCBI WGS metagenome assembly OHWT01 (sample SAMEA3882512, study PRJEB24775) | human gut metagenome | biome: human-associated habitat; feature: intestine environment; material: feces | place: Netherlands | collected 2009/2010
GGCTGTCTTTACATTTATCCGATGGATGAATGGGAATCCTTTGAAATGAAGCTCAGATCTTTACCACTTACAAATAAAAATGCCAGAACTTTTTCACGATTCTTTGTAGCTGGAGCAACTACATGTGAACTGGACAGGCAGGGACGAATCCTTGTACCGCAGACACTGCGCAAATTTGCCGGTCTGGAGAAAGATGTGGTTCTGACAGGTAATCTGAACAGAATTGAAGTTTGGAGCAAAGAAAAATGGAATGAGATCTGTGATTATGATGACATGGACAGCATTGCAGAGAGCATGCAGGACATGGGAATCACAATCTGACAGGTCTCGTTTGAAGTATCTTGCAAAGTAAATCCAGACAGGAGACGGAGATGGAATTTAAACACAAATCTGTATTACTGGAAGAGACCATTGAAGGTTTGAATATCAAACCGGACGGAATCTACGTGGATGGTACTTTAGGAGGTGCAGGGCATGCCGGTGAGGTATGCAGGAAACTTTCTGCCAAGGGGAGATTTATTGGCATAGATCAAGACCAGGATGCGATAATTGCTGCGAGTGAGAGGTTAGCCCCCTATAAACAGGCGACGATCATTCGCAGCAATTATTGTTACATGGTACAGGAACTGGCAGCAAGAGGCATCTATAAAGTCGACGGGATTCTCCTTGATCTTGGAGTATCTTCCTATCAGCTTGACAATGAAGAACGCGGTTTTACCTACAGGGTAGATGCACCGCTCGATATGCGCATGGACCAGCGCCAGACGCAGACAGCCGGCGATATTGTCAATGGCTATGAAGAAAAAGAATTATACCGTATTATTCGTGATTACGGTGAAGATAAATTTGCGAAAAATATCGCGAAACATATAGTAGCAGCAAGACAGCAGAGCCCCATTATGACAACGGGCCAGCTTACACAGATCATCCGGGAATCCATACCTATGAAGATACAGGCAGCAGGAGGTCATCCGGCTAAGCGTACGTTCCAGGCAATCAGAATTGAGCTGAATAAGGAACTGGATGTTCTTCGTGATTCACTTGATGGGATGATTGATCTTCTGGATGATGGCGGAAGGCTTTGCATTATTACGTTCCATTCACTGGAAGACAGAATTGTAAAAACAATTTTTCGAAAAAATGAGAACCCGTGTACCTGTCCACCGGATTTTCCGGTATGTGTGTGCGGAAAGAAATCCAAGGGGAGAGTTATCACAAGGAAGCCAATTCTTCCAAGTGATGAAGAAATGGAAGAAAACCCGCGTTCTAAGAGTGCTAAGCTTAGAATTTTTGAAAAAAAAGTTTAAAAGAAGGGTAAAAAATGGCGGAGACAGGCAGACATACGAATACTGTGTCAGGTAAAAGACGTCCACAAAATGTGTATGTTGATGGCAACACTGTCCGAAAAGTCCAGGAAGTTCCTGAGCGGAGAGAGTACCGTCAGCCAGAGCATTCTGTTCGTAAAAATAAGGCAAAACCAGAGCTGACCACACCAGAGCAGCAGGTCCGGGGGAACAAGCCGCTTAGTAAGGCAGCCAGGAGAAACCGTGCGAAAGCCAATAATATGAACCGTAATTTTGCCATATTTCTGGCTGCACTTGGTATCCTTATTGTGTTTTGCAGTATTAATTATCTGAAACTGAAAACAGAATGCACCAGTAAAAGAAGCCAGCTGGCCACTCTTGAATCCCAACTGGCCGAGCTGAAAGAAGACAACGATGCATATGAGAGCCAGGTGACTTCAAGTGTTGACCTTGAAAGAATCCGGAAAATCGCCATCGGACGTCTGGGCATGAAATATCCAAGCAACCAGCAGACAGAAACCTATGCGACTGAAGGCGGCAGCTACGTAAGACAGTATCAGGACGTGACCGGGAAGTAATGGGAATGAAGGCAGGTGTTTGATTGACTACTCTGAGAAGAAAACCAAAAAGAAAACCTATAAAAAAAATAAATCACAGTATGAAAAAAAAGCTGTCAATACTGCTCTTTTGCGTATTGGGAGCTTTAATCGTTTTATTGGGAGTTATCACTTATATTAATTTTCAAAGTGGTGACAAGTATAAGAAACAGGTGCTGAGTCAGGCTCAGCAAAAATACCAGAATCGCACAATGCCAGCGAAACGAGGGACAATCTATGATCGAAATGGCAACATTCTGGCAACGAGCAACAAGGTGTATAATGTTGTACTGGACTGTAAAGCTGTAAATTCAGATGAGGATTATCTGGATCCTACGGTGAATGCTCTGGTTACCATATTTGGCCTTGATGAAGGAGAACTCCGTACCAGGCTTACTTCTGATAAGACCAGGGAGAGTCAGTATCAGATCGTGAAAAAGCAGGTCTCCATGGATGATAAGAAAGCATTCGAGGATTACTGCAGCATACCAGATGATACGGAAATGACCAGGGAAGAAATTCAGGAGAAAAACAATATCCAGGGTGTATGGTTTGAAGAAGATTACCTGAGAGTCTATCCATATAATGAGCTGGCCTGTGATACGTTGGGATTTACTTTTTCCCGAGATACTGCGGACTATGGAATTGAGGGCTACTACAATAGCAGCCTGACAGGAATTGATGGCCGACAGTACGGATATTTCAGTGATGATTCTAATGTGGAGCAAACCATTATCGAAGCTTCTGACGGAAACAGTCTGGAGCTTAGCCTTGATCTTGGAACACAGCAGATTGTGGAAAAATGGGTAAATGCCTTTAAGAAATCTACTGGCGCCAAAAATATAGGAGTGATCGTGGAAGACCCTTCAAGTGGTGAAATCCTTGCCATGGATGGGGGCGACCGATATGATCTTAATGATCCACGTAATCTGTCTTCCTTATATTCAGCAGATGAGATTGCTGCTATGAACGACAGTGAGACCATGGATGCTCTAAGCGCCATGTGGAATAACTTTTGTGTAACCGACATTTACGAACCTGGTTCTGTTGTGAAGCCCATTGTTATGGCAGCTGCTCTGGAACAGGGAAAAATATCCACCAGTGATACCTTCTATTGTGATGGTTACCAGAATTTTGGTGTGCCAGGAAATATGACCACCATCAAATGTGCAAATATTTACGGACACGGAATGGAAACCCTTGCGGAAGTAATCGCAAACTCCTGTAACGATGCCATGATGCAGATTGGTGCAAAGATGGGAGTTGAAAATTTTCTGAAAGCACAGAGTACTTTCAATTTCGGAAGCCGGACAGGAATCGATCTTCCAAATGAGGGATATGGTATTATGCATACTGTTGATACCATGCATGAGACAGAGCTTGCGTGTTCTGCATTTGGTCAGGGATTCAGCTGTACTATGATCCAGGAAATCAATGCAATGTGTTCGGTCATCAATGGCGGCTACTATTATCAGCCACATCTTGTGACAAAAGTCAAAGACGCCAGCGGTGCAACTGTGAAGACAATCAGCCCGCTTCTTCAGAAGCAGACCATTTCTTCCAGCATTTCCGCTGATATCAGAAGCTATATGCAGGCCAGTGTAGAGCAGGGTACCAGTATGACGTCAAAGGTACAGGGTTACAGCTCAGGCGGTAAAACAGGAACTGCGGAGAAATTCCCCCGTGGAAATGGTAAATACGTGGTTTCCTTTATCGGATTTGCCCCGGTTGATGACCCGCAGGTTCTGATCTATGTGGTAATTGACGAGCCAAATGTAGAGGATCAGGCCAGCAGTATTTATCCACAGTATGTGGCACAGGCAATTCTTTCCGAGCTTCTGCCATACATGAATATTCAGCCCGATCAGTCTACAGACGGAACTGTTCCGGAGACAGAGCTTTGGGAGAAATTTAATGGTCATGTAAATACTATATCTGACAGTCAGATTGATGAAAATGGAAATCTGGTGGATGAAGAGGGCAACCTCATTGACTGGGATGGCAATCGGATTGACGAAAATGGTTACCTGCTGAATAGTGACGGAAGTTATCAGATCAATGCAAACGGAGAGTATATAAAATCTGCTAACCTTGATGGAATCAGCGATTCCTACACTGGTTCAGCCGGGGAAACTCTGCCGGAGGCTGTTTCTGATACCAATGTTCCGGGACCTCCGGAAGATAACACGGATCCCATTGAGGATAACAATATGGAGAGTGAAGGCCTGACTAACGAGGAAGCCGGACTGGATTAGAAATACTGTCCATAGGTGGCATAGTATTGGCAGGAAATAAAAAAACAGACTGTTCACCATAATACAACACATACCTCCATCTGAAATTATCATATATTAGTTATGATGATTTCAGATGGGGATTTTTTTATGAAAAAAACTATGACCTTTCACAGGAAAAAAATATGGATGGTTTTTCTTGTATGTGCACTTATGCTTCTGGGACTTGTGGGAAGGCTTGTTTACCTGATGGGGGTTCGGTCGGATTACTATTACCAGAAAGCAGAAGAACTTCATGAAAGAGAACGAGTCATTAAGGCTGCAAGAGGACAGATACTGGATGCAAAAGGGAGGATTCTGGCAGATAATAAAACTGTATGTACTATTTCCGTTATTCACAGTCAGATTAAGGACCCACAGAAGGTTATTGAGGTCTTGTCAAAAGAGTTGGAAATAGATACTGACACAGTGCGTAAAAAAGTTGAAAAAATATCTTCAATTGAACGAATTAAGACAAATGTGGAAAAATCTGTGGGAGATGTGATACGTGGGTATGAACTGGATGGTGTGAAAGTGGATGAGGATTATAAGCGGTATTATCCTTACGGATCTCTGGCTTCCAAGGTTCTGGGATTTACAGGCGGTGACAATCAGGGGATAATTGGCCTGGAAGTGAAATATGAGGAAATTTTAAAGGGACAGGCGGGAAAAATCCTGACCACAACAGATGCCAGAGGCGTGGAAATCGACCAGATCGGAGAAAGCAGGGAAGATCCGGTGGCAGGGGAAAACCTGAAAATCAGTCTGGATGTGGATCTGCAGCAGTATGCTCAGCAGGCGGCCCTGAAAGTAATGGAAGAAAAACAGGCTGCGCGTGTTTCCATACTTCTTATGAATCCGCAGAACGGAGAAATTTATGTATGTGTTAATGTGCCGGAATTTGATCTGAACGATCCTTTTATATTGAATACGGACGTGGACACTTCAGGACTGAATGAACAGGAAAAACAGGATCTTCTGAACCAGATGTGGAGAAATCCCTGCCTGAACGATACATATGAGCCCGGTTCTACCTTTAAGATCATTACCATGTCTGCAGGTCTGGAGGCTGGCGTGGTTTCCGTAAATGACAGATTTTTCTGTCCCGGGTATAAGCTGGTGGATGACAGGCGGATTCACTGTGCAAGGAGAACAGGACACGGTTCCCAGAGCTTTGTGGAAGGTGCCCAGAATTCCTGCAATCCGGTTTTTATTGAAGTGGGTCTGAGACTTGGGGTGGAAAACTATTATCATTATTTCAAGGAGTTTGGACTTTTGAAGAAGACAGGTGTAGATCTGCCGGGAGAGGCTGGAACGATCATGCATAAAATGGAAAATATGGGGAATGTGGAGCTGGCAACAGTTGCTTTTGGCCAGTCTTTTCAGATTACGCCAATTCAGCTGGCGACCACAGTCAGTTCTCTGATCAATGGGGGGAGGCGGATCACACCTCATTTTGGGGTATCCGTTCTGAGCTCAGATGGCACCAGCGGAAGAAAGCTGGAATATCCGGTGGAAACGGGGATTATTTCGGAAAAAACATCAGAGACAGTAAGAGGAATTCTGGAGAAAGTAGTGTCAGAAGGTTCCGGAAGAAATGCCCGGATCGAGGGATGCACAGTAGGGGGCAAGACGGCTACTTCCCAGACTTTGCCAAGAAGTGCCAACCGGTATATTTCTTCCTTTCTTGGTTTTATGCCTGCGGAAGATCCACAGATCCTGGGGCTTTGCATTATACATGACCCGCAGGGCGTGTATTACGGAGGAACCATTGCGGCACCTGTGATAAAGAATATTTTTGAGGCGGTGCTAGAGCGTGTTTGAAAAATCATTCCCGCAATCTGCACGCCCCACTTTGCGGGAGATTTCACCCGAATTCGGTTGCCGTAGCCCGCTACGGCGCCCTCATCCGAGCGAAATCTCCCACAAATTGTGACGCACATCTTGCAGAAAGCCTTTTTCAAACACGCTCTAAATCAGAAAAAAGAAAGATAAGCTTCGGTGATCGGTCAGGCTGTGAGCAAGGAGAAGTATGTTACCGGTCACGAAGTAAGCAGTAAACAATGTGGGGATATTATCTTGCAAAAACCAAGCTATGGGTTGATAAATAAGGGGAAAAGCTTTATACTATAAGATGCTTTAAAAAGTTTAGAGCGTGTTTGAAAATGGTTTCTGCAAGATGTGTGTCACAATTTGAGGAAGATTGCGGAATGCTTTTTTAAACAGACTCTGGAACGAAAAAAACGAAAGAATTAAAGAGGTGTGAGGATGGAATTTCATATTGTGATCCCGGTACTGATTTCCTTCGCAATCAGTGCAGTATTAGGACCTGTTATTATTCCTTTTCTGCGTAAGCTGAAAATGGGACAGACAGAGAGAACAGAGGGCGTACAGTCGCATCTGAAAAAGGCCGGAACCCCGACTATGGGCGGCGTGATCTTTCTGATATCCACGATTATTACTTCATTGTTTTATGTAAAAGATTATCCCAAAATTATCCCGGTTTTGTTCCTGACTCTGGGATTCGGACTGATCGGTTTTCTGGATGATTATCTGAAGGTAGTCCTTAGAAGATCTGACGGACTTCTCCCATGGCAGAAATTTCTGCTTCAGGTAGTGGTAACTGGTATTTTCACTTTCTACCTGCTTCGATATACAGATGTGTCCCTGACCATGCGCATTCCGTTCTGGGGAGGACATTATCTGAATCTTGGCTGGCTGGCTGTACCGGTGCTGTTCTTTGCAGTGATCGGAACTGTAAATGGCGTAAACTTTACTGACGGTGTAGACGGTCTTGCTACCAGCGTTACCCTGATCGTAGCCGTATTTTTCACGGTTGTATCCATTGGAACCCAGTCAGGTATCGAGCCTGTCACCTGTGCGGTTATCGGCGGACTGATGGGATTTTTACTTTACAATGTATATCCGGCAAGTGTATTCATGGGTGATACAGGATCTCTGGCACTTGGCGGATTTGTGGCAGGTGTGGCTTATATGCTGCAGATGCCTCTGTTCATACTGATCGTGGGCCTGATCTATCTGGTCGAGGTACTGTCCGTTATGATCCAGGTAACCTATTTCAAAGCAACACATGGCAAACGTATTTTCAAAATGGCGCCTATCCATCATCATTTTGAGCTTTGCGGATGGTCAGAAGCCAGAGTAGTTGCAGTGTTTACCATTGTGACTGCAATTATGTGCCTGATCGGACTTTTAGCCCTGTAAGAGCTGCCTGAAAAGGGAGAATTCCGGGGCATCCATTGCAAGGCATTAAGGAGGAAATAAATCATGGAATTAAAAGGAAAAAAAGTTCTGGTTTTCGGAGCCGGAAAAAGCGGTATCGGCGCAGCTGATCTTCTGAATGCAGTTGGTGCCTGCCCGGTTCTCTACGATGGAAAAGCAGATCTGGATAAAGAAAGCGTATTACATAAAATCAGTGGAAATTATGAACTTCCCATCTATGCAGGAGAGCTGCCGAAGGAAGTTCAGGAAAGCCTGGACCTTGTGGTATTAAGTCCTGGAGTTCCCACAGATCTTCCAATTGTAAAAGGTTTTTATGATCAGGGACTTCCTGTGTGGGGCGAGGTTGAACTGGCTTATCAGACTGGAAAGGGTGAAGTTCTTGCAATTACCGGAACAAACGGAAAAACTACAACAACAGCCCTTCTTGGAAAAATCATGTCAGATGCACGCCCATCTGTATTTGTTGTTGGAAATATTGGAACTCCGTATACTTCCAAGTCACTGGAGATGACCGATGAGACTGTCACGGTTGCAGAGATCAGCAGCTTCCAGCTTGAGACTATCTGGAAATTTGCTCCAAGGGTAAGCGCCATTTTGAATATCACAGAGGATCATCTGAACCGTCATCATACAATGGCTGAGTATATCCGCGTGAAAGAGCTGATCACCAGCAACCAGGGTCCGGAAGATGTATGTGTGCTGAATTATGAGGATGAAATCCTTCGTGAATTTGGCAAAAATATTGTGCCAAAGGCTGTATATTTTTCCAGTGCAAGAGAACTTGAACAGGGTATTTTCCTGAGAGGAGACCAGATTATTCTTCGTACAGAGAAAGAGGAGATTCCGGTTGTGAGAACAGGAGAACTGAAGCTTCTTGGTACACACAATTTTGAGAATGTAATGGCAGCAGTGGCCATGGCTTACTACGCAGGTGTTGATATGGATAGCATCCGTAGGAGTATCTGTGAGTTTACAGCCGTGGAGCACAGAATTGAGTATGTAACTGAGAAAAACGGTGTGGCATATTATAACGATTCAAAGGGAACCAACCCGGATGCGGCTATTAAGGGAATCCAGGCAATGAACCGTCCGACTCTTCTGATCGGCGGCGGATATGATAAGGAATCCAGCTATGATGAGTGGATCCAGGCATTTGACGGCAAAGTAAGGTATCTGGTACTTATTGGTCAGACGAAAGAGAAAATTAAGGCTGCAGCTGAGAAGAACGGTTTTCATGACATTATTCTCTGCGAGGATCTGAAAGAAGCTGTGCAGGTGTGTGCGGATAAGGCAAACGCCGGGGACGCGGTCCTTTTATCTCCTGCATGCGCAAGCTGGGGGCAGTTTGACAATTATGAGCAGAGAGGCCAGATGTTTAAGGAGTATGTGAGAGCACTGTAATATACCGCAAATTGCAGCGTACATCTTGAAGAAAGCCTTTTGGAGGCATGCTCTGGAGCTTGTTTGAAAAATCATTCCTGTAATCTGCACGTTCCGTTTTGCAGTATATTTCACTCGAACTCGGTTGTCGTAGCCATAGAATGTGATTGGCGGCAGGTACAGAAACTTATGATTTATTTCATAGAATACCCGGATCTGGCATATGCTTTAATCAAGGCATGGGACGTCAGGAGCAGATCTCTATGATCCGGGAGCGAAAGAAAGAAACGAAAACAGACACGGTCTTACTGATCCTTGTGCTGCTTCTGGCAGTATTCGGACTGGTCATGCTGTTTTCCATCAGTGAATATAATGGCAGAGTACGTTTCGGCGACTCTGCCTATTATTTTAAAAAGCAGCTTTTTGCAACAGCTCTGGGCCTTATGACCATGTACATAGTAGCAGAGACAGATTACAGATTCTTTGTTCGGCTGGCACCGGCTGCTTATCTCTTATCTATGGGACTTTCTACAGCAGTTTTATTTGTAGGACAGGAAATCAATGGCTCCAGAAGGTGGCTGAATTTTGGACCGTTGTCTTTTCAGCCTTCGGAATTTGCAAAAGCAGCAGTGATCCTTTTTCTCACCTGGCAGATCCAGGGAAGCAAAAAGATTACAGCTGGCTTCTGGTTTATGTGCAGGACAATGCTGACACTTCTTCCAATTGTAGGACTGGTAGGCTCTAATAACCTAAGTACGGCAATCATAATCCTTGGAATCGGTGTAATCCTGATCTTTATATCAGATCCGGGATATGCCAGATTTGTTGGAATGGGAGTGACTGGTGCAGCAGTGATCGCAGTGTTTCTGGCAGCAGAGAGCTACCGTCTGGAAAGGCTTGCCATATGGCGGAATCCGGAGAAGTATGAAAAGGGTTTTCAGACCATTCAGGGACTTTATGCTATTGGAAGCGGCGGGCTTTTCGGAAGAGGATTTGGCAGCAGCCTGCAGAAACTGGGATTTGTGCCGGAAGCCCAGAATGATATGATCTTTTCCATTATCTGCGAAGAACTGGGACTGACCGGGGCTTTTTTTCTCATTGTCATATTCGGGCTTCTTATGTGGAGACTGATGGTGATTGCCCTTCACTGCCGGGAGTTGCAAGGAACACTTTTGTGCGTTGGCATTATGAGCCATATGGCCATTCAGGTGATCCTGAATATTGCTGTGGTGACAAATACTATTCCAAATACAGGAATCACGCTTCCCTTTATCAGCTATGGCGGAACCTCAGTGGTGTTTCTTCTGGGCGAGATGGGGCTGGCTTTGAGCGTAAGCAGAAAATGAAATTTTATCACCAGTCAGAAATATTCGCATACAATAAAAGGTAAGAGGCCCTTTAGGAGTGAATGGCTTGAATGACCGGATTTACATTGAGGGAGGACACCAGCTGAAGGGAAGTATTCGGATACAGGGCTCAAAAAATGCAGCGCTTCCTATGATGGCGGCGTCTCTTTTACATCGGGGAGTCAGTGTGCTCAAAGGCTGTCCGCGGATCGCGGATGTTTTTTGTATGGAGGAAATTCTTCAGAAGCTTGGGGCAGTGACCTGGTGGGAAGACCATGATCTGTATATGGACTGCGAAAATGCCGGTAAATGGTCAGTTCCTTTTGAATTTACAGGGAGGATGAGGTCTTCCGTGATTCTTCTTGGAGCGCTTCTCGCAAGAAATGGGAAAGGAAGCCTTGGCTATCCAGGTGGGTGCGTGATCGGGAAAAGACCTATTGATATGCATCTTTTTGTGCTTCGGAAGCTTGGCGCAGTGGTCACAGAGGAACAGGGAGTTTTGATGGCAGAAGCACCTCATCTGCAAGGGGCATTGGTTTCTTTTTCAAAAAGAAGTGTGGGAGCTACCCAGCAGGGCATTTTAGGAGCCGTGCTTGCAGAGGGAGAGACTGTATTGGAAAATTGTGCCTGTGAGCCGGAAATACAGTGGCTTTGCAGGTATATGCGTTCCATGGGAGCAAAAATACAGGGGGATGGAACTTCTGAAATAAGAATCCAGGGAGTTAAAAGCCTAAGTGCCGGGTGCATTCAGGTGCCGCCAGACCGCATTGTGTCAGGAACCTATATCTGTGCGGCAGCTATAACCAGAAGCCAGATCGTTCTGGAAAACCCTCCGGAAGGAGAACTGAAGGCCTTTCTGGAAGTATATAGGAAAATGGGTGGACAATATAAAGGTAACAGTGGTAAACTATTAGTCAATGGAAAAAATGTTCAAAGCCCTGTTAAACTGCTGGAAACGGGTGTTTATCCAGGATTTCCAACAGATCTGCAGTCTCCCGTAATGGCAGTTCTTTCCACCATAGAGGGGGAAAGCTGCATTCGTGAAATGGTTTTTGAAGACCGTTATAAAGCAGCTGACCAGTTGCAGAAAATGGGAGCCAGGATCCGCGTACAGGGAAATGAGGCTGTAATCTGCGGTGTAAAGACTTTACATGGAGCAGCTGTGCAGGCACAGGAATTAAGAGGCGGTGCAGCCCTGATCCTGGCAGCACTTGGGGCCAAGGGAGTTACCGCACTGGAAGGATATTCTTTTGTACAGCGTGGGTATGAGCATATTTGCCAGGATCTTAATGCGCTGGGAGCAGCAGTAAAAAGGATACAGGAATAACAATATATGAAATCACTGAAAATGAAGCTGATCTATAGAAAACATAAGAAAGCGATTCTGGGTACCCTGGGGGCAGTTCTGCTGGCAGGACTTGTCTTTTTCTTTTCCTATTTTCATGTGACAAAGGTGGAGGTAATGGGAACCGCCCGTTACACGGATGAACAGGTGAAGGAGATGGCTTTGCAGGGGGCTTTTACGGATAATTCCGTTCTTGCAGTTTTGCTCCATTCCAGGGTGGACGTAGAGGGTGTGCCTTTTGTGGAAGGCTTTCATATTACCAGGCTTTCTCATAACAGTATCTGCATCAGTGTCCGGGAAAAGAAGGCGGTAGGCTGCATTCCTTATCTGGACAGTTATATTTATTTTGACAGAAACGGTATTTTTATTGAAAGTTCCCATACAAGGGATGAACTGGTGCCTTTTTTTGACGGCATTGAAGTAAGCCATGTGATCGAAGGGGAGAAGCTTCCAATTAAAGGAAACTCGGTGCTTACCACTGCGGTGGCGCTGTCAACTATTTTCCAGAAGAACGATGCCATACCGGATCATATTGAATTTGACACCAGTTATCAGATTACCTTGACTTATGGAGATATCCGGGTGATGCTGGGAAAGGACGAGTATCTTGAGGACAAGATGACACGTGTCAGCGCAATTTTGCCCAAGCTTTCCGGCAAAAAGGGAATCCTTCATCTGGAAAATGTAAATGACAATTCCAAGACGATTACCTTCGAGCAGGATCTGGGCGAGGATGGCGTGATTGCGGATGTGGATACTGCGGCTGCTTACGAGAATGCAGTGGCTAACTGGCATGGAGGATATGACCTGGAGGGTGACTATACCGGTGAAGGGGAATATGACCAGAACGGAAACTATGTAGGCTCCAGACCTACTGAGGAGAGTATTGCTGCAAATGGCAGCTGGCTTGGCGGATATATGGAAGATGGAAGCTATACCGGTTATGGGCAGCTGGATAAAGATGGAAATTATGTAGGTCCCAATCCCAATGAAACCAGTGAAGATGGAAGCGAAGAGGAGCTTGAAGATTACAGTGAGGACTACAGCGAAGACTATAATAACAGCGGTTATGACGGGTACGATGAGGAATATTAGAGAGTGTCTGAAAATCTCCTGTAAATGTGATGCACATTTTGCAGAAAGCCTTTTTCAAACACACTCTGAGGAAAATATCGCGTATTTCGCGAAAAAAGTATAAAAAAACAAAATTAGTGGTTGATAAATTCACAAAAAAAATATATGATATAGCTATATGCAGCTTGGTATATATATTTGCTGAAATTAAAGATAAAGGATATAAGGTAGAAATAAAGGAGGAAGTACATTGTTAGAGATAATGTCAAATGAGGCGGAATCCTCTGCTAAGATTATTGTAATCGGAGTAGGCGGCGCCGGAAATAACGCAGTTAACAGAATGGTTGAAGAAGCCATCGGCGGGGTAGAGTTTGTAGGAGTGAATACAGATAAGCAGGCTCTGACTCTGTGTAAAGCTCCAACTGTACTTCAGATCGGTGAGAAAATTACCAAAGGTCTTGGTGCAGGAGCACAGCCTGAGGTTGGACAGAAAGCAGCAGAAGAGAGCATTGAGGAAGTAAAACAGATCATCGAAGGTGCTGACATGGTATTCGTTACCTGCGGTATGGGCGGTGGAACTGGTACAGGTGCTGCACCGGTTATCGCAGCAGCAGCTAAGGAAATGGGGATCCTCACTGTAGGTGTTGTGACCAAACCTTTCCGTTTTGAAGCTAAGACACGTATGAACAACGCACTTGCAGGTATTGAGAACCTGAAGAAGGCTGTTGATACATTAATTGTAATTCCGAATGACAAATTACTGGAGATTGTAGATCGCCGCACAACTATGCCGGAAGCACTTCGTAAAGCAGACGAGGTTCTGCAGCAGGCAGTTCAGGGCATCACAGATCTGATTAATCTGCCGGCTCTTATCAACCTTGACTTTGCTGATGTTCAGACTGTTATGACAGATAAAGGTATTGCACACATTGGTATCGGTGAGGCAAGAGGCGATGACAAGGCTATGGAGGCTGTACAGCAGGCTGTATCCTCTCCGCTTCTTGAGACTACCATCAAGGGTGCTACACACGTTATCATCAACATTTCCGGTGATATTTCCCTTATGGACGCAAATGATGCTGCAAGCTATGTACAGGAGCTTACAGGTGAAGATGCAAATATCATCTTTGGTGCTATGTATGATGACTCTGTTGCTGATTATGCGAGAATCACTGTTATTGCTACAGGCCTTTCTGATAATGCACAGGCATCCAATCCATTTGGAAATAAGGCAAGCAACTCTGTATTTGCCAATAAGAGACCTGCTTCCACTACAGCGTCTGCTGGTGTGAATCTGAACATGCCGTCTTTCAGCATGCCGACTATGAATGCTACACCATTCACAGCGAAGACACCATCCAGCACTGTTCAGAAGAAAGATATCCAGATCCCGGATTTCTTAAGAAACAGATAATGAATGGAAATTAAAAGGCCCTCGCACATTTGTGCGGGGGCTGTTTTTGAATTTGCGGCTATTTTCTGGAACCTGTTTGAAAAATTTTTGCAGAAAGCCTCTTTCAAACACGCTCTAGCACTGGCATTCAAAGGTATCGCATTTTGTTTCGGAACATACTTTTGCACCGCTTCCGGCTACATCAATAGCAGCTGCGGTACATTTGCAGTTTTCGTTATAGGTACAGTTGTGGGCTTTGCAGTCAATCTGGATGGTCTCACATCCACAGCTGTTTTTGGCACTGTTCATGGCACCCTGGCTCTTTTCCCGGAAGCTTCCGCAGGATGTTTCTTCAGAACTTTTTGCACTGTCACCCATGACGTTGATTTCCCCTCTGGAACAAAGCATATCTTCGTTGTAAGCACAGGTTGTTGCGGAACATTTTAAGATTG
>OHWT01000155.1_pt1 | contig 14337 bp, 8 predicted proteins | sample 1579791 | NCBI WGS metagenome assembly OHWT01 (sample SAMEA3882512, study PRJEB24775) | human gut metagenome | biome: human-associated habitat; feature: intestine environment; material: feces | place: Netherlands | collected 2009/2010
GAAAGCAAAATTCTTTCGCAGAATATATTACTTCTGCGATATTGTAATTATATATAAAACTACTGTATAATTATATCATAGGTTGATATAAATGCCAATATGTGTATTATAAATATAGAAAAAGTTGTGTAAATTAAACAACATCGCCATAGACATTTTATGCAATTCGCCGTCAAAATTCTGGTCAAAAAAGAAGTAAAATCATTTGCACGAAATCCGGGGGGAGCACCGGCAAATGTTCTTGCAATGAACAGTAAGCTTGGCGGTTCATCGGCTTTTATCGGTAAGGTCGGCAACGATGCATTCGGTTCTTATTTAAAGGACACATTAAGCAACCATAATATTGATATTACAGGTATGGCAACTGACAGCAATGTGCCGACAACACTTGCTTTTGTTCAGCTTGACAGCAAAGGCGACCGTTCGTTTTCTTTTTATCGAAATCCAGGAGCAGATATGATGCTTAATGCCGATGAAGTGAAAAAAGGACTTATTGATGAATGCAAAATTTTCCACTTCGGTTCATTATCTTTGACAGATGAACCTTGCAGGAAGGCGACATATGATGCTGTAAATTATGCAAAGAAACTCGGGAAAATAATTAGTTTTGATCCTAATTATAGATCCCTTTTGTGGAGTGATAGGGAAAAAGCGGTAAATGAAATTTCAAGAGCGATTACAATGGTGGATATTTTGAAAGTGTCTGAGGAAGAAATGTATCTTGTTACAGGAGAAACAAATCTTGAAATCGGCTCAAAAAAGCTTTTAAATATGGGTGCGTCATTAGTTTTGGTATCGCTCGGAGAAAAAGGTGCTTGCTATCGCAACAAAAATCATTTTTGTGTATTTCCTGCATACAAGGTCGATGCGGTTGATACCACAGGTGCCGGGGATGCTTTTGTAGGTGCAATGTTGTGGCAGTTAAAAAACTATAAACCCGATGAGATTGCTGATATGGTGCTTGATGATAAGATACTTTTTGCAAATGCTGCGGGTGGACTGACTGCAACAAAAATAGGTGCAATTCCTGCGTTGCCCACATTAGATGAAATTAAAATATGTCAGAAAGGTTGACAAGTATATGAAAATAGTAAAAATCAGACTCACACAAGTGGATCAGGTCAGAGAATTTGTTGAATTAACTTCTAACTGTAATTATGATGTTGATTTAGTTTCAGACCGTTATACAGTTGATGCAAAATCTTTACTGGGCATTTACAGTCTTGATTTAAGTAATCCATTGCAAGTTGTTATATACGGTGATGACAGCGAAGAATATGAAAAAGCATTGGAAAAATATAAGATTTGATGATCTGCGTTAAATAGTTTATAAGTTAATATATAGCTTTCCTTAAAACAAAAGTCACGTTGCAAATTTGCAGCGTGACTTTTGCTATTATGAACTAAAAAGCAATCACATCAATTTTGACAATTTCAGCAATTCAATAAGAGTACATATTTCTGCATTACGAAAGAAACTGCGTGCGGCGCTCGGCTATGACCCGATTCGCAATCGCATTGGTGAAGGATATGTTATGGAGGAAGAAAAAGAATGAAAAAGCTATCCTTGCAATGGCGCATAACTTTGATGACTGCGCTTCTTATCGGAGCTACCTGCATTATTATGAATGTTCTTATCGGCTATTCCGGCAGCCGTTACATGGATTCCATAGGTTCTTATGTTACAGGTTACGGAGATACGGACAAAGGAGAACCCGAATTTTTCGATCCCGAACACGAAAAGCTTGATCGTGAATTGACTATTGTAATTAACGGAGTACAGGAATCCTTTATCGCTACCAATTGGTATATTACGGCGGTGGCAACATTGTTAGGCGGTGTGCTTGCGTATTTTTTAAGAGGGCATGCGCTGAAGCCTCTGCGTACTTTTACAGCTCGGGTTGAGAAGGTTCAGCCTAACAATTTGACGGATATGAAGATAACCGAAGAGGTTTTGCCTGAAATGAGACAATTTGTCAAGTCATTCAATCTGATGCTTGACCGTCTTGATGAGGGATTCACAGCTCAACGACAGTTCGCCGGAAACGCTGCACACGAGCTGCGTACGCCGCTTTCGCTGATGCAGGCACAGCTTGAACTCTTTTCGGCAGAGCATCCCGAGGTATTGCCGGAAACGGCTGAGTTTCTCCGATTGTTATGTGAGCAGACCGAACGAATGACGCAAATGACAAAAACCTTGTTGGAAATGAGTAAGTTTCGTACAGTATCGTGTGCCGACCGCATAGAGATAGGACCTATGGTAGAAGAAATTTTCACTGACCTTGCGCCCCTTGCAGAGAAGAACAATATTGCACTTGAAAGCACGGGCGACGCTGTTATGACAGGCAGTGACACGTTGATTTACCGTTTGTTATATAATCTGACCGAAAACGCTATACGCTACAACCGTTTTGACGGTACAGTGAATATTACCGTAACGCACAAAGACAATCAGCTTGTTATTACGGTTGCGGATACCGGCTACGGCATCCCCGAACAATACAGAGAAAGTATTTTTCAGGCCTTCTTTCGTGTGGATAAATCTCGAAGCAGGGAATACGGTGGCGTAGGCTTGGGACTTTCTTTGGTGTGGAAAATCGTCACATTGCACAATGGTAAAGTCCGTGTGGAAGAAAGTTCGGAAAAGGGTACGGCTATAGCCGTAAAGTTTCCGACCGATACGATAAAATTTTAATATTTTGCAAAATTTTTTTAATAAATTGTTGAAATTACCGTAGTCCTGTGTTATACTATAGTTAATTAATTGATTAGTTATCAAAAGGAAGCGAACATTATGAGAACAACAGAGGAACAACACAACGAGCGTAAGCGGGAAATGATGGAAAAATGCTTTGAATGTTATGCTGAAAACGGGCTGACCGGTACGGGTATCAAGGCTTTGGCGGCAGCGTGTGGGTGTACAACGGGAAATCTGTATTCCTATTTCAATAGTGTGGATGAACTGATTATTGAATCAACTGCATACTGTATGGAAAAGGTTGAGGATGATTTTATGGAAAAAGCCCCCACCGACCCGAATGATGTTGTCCGATTTGTGAGAGAGGTTCCGTATTGGACCGCAAAGAAGCACGGCAAAAAATATCGGCTGATGTATCAGGTCTATACTCATCCGAAATATATTGAGCACGGCAAGAAATTCTTTGAGGGAGTGAATGAGCGCTATACCGAATATGCCAAGCGGTTGGAGCCGAAAATCGGTATTCCGTACACGGTGATTACACCGTTGATTTTTATATTTGTTCGTGCCTGTGTACACTATGCTATGTTTGAGGATGAATATTATTTAAAAACCCAAATGGAGGTCTTAAAACAGGGTGTCGCTCTGTTTGCGGATAAATACCGTTCACAATATTTGAAGGGAGGAAACGGAAAATGAAAAAACGAATACTCTGTACCCTGCTCACACTATGTATGGTGATGTGTGTTGCTTTACCTATTATGAGCTATGCCATTCTGGGAGTATCGGCATCCGACTCGAGTGCATACGGCACACTGCTCACACCCGACACAACCCCACCGGTCGGATGGGCAGAGGATGAAAGCAACCCGTACGGCACAAAAAAGGGTCAGCCCTTTGCCATCACCCCATGGTATGAGCCGATCATTTACAGCTATCGCAACGCAGAGGGGCAGGCGGCGCAGGATCATACCAAGGTATACAGTAAGTGGAATTTCGGTATCAACATTGCCGAATGTACACCGAGTGCCCATCGGGTTTCTGCTGTCGATAATGTTGCATTTGCTGTTGGAACAGCTTACGACCCACTTGGCACGGGCAGAAACGATCATGCCATCTTTGTCGGTCTTTGCGATATGGATAATTCCAAGAACACTGCGAAGATCTGCTACTGGGTACAAAACCTTGTAAACAACAAGCGCTCCGAGCTTCAGAAAATTGCCGACGCTCCGATGTGGGCGTGCAAGAAACCCGGTTACGGCGAGCTGGAATACCAGGAATTCCGCCACTATTTCAATGTCACGGCGGGCGACTATGATGGTGACGGAAAGATGACCGCCGTTATCACCTACGTCGGCAATGATGATTTATGGGGAATCGCCGGCACGGGAATTGCCGGAGAGCAGGGACTTTCAAGAAAATCGTTTGTCAAATCCAAGGGCAGCGGCAATGCCTATTTCGACGGCTGGAACACGACTCTGTATGAGCGCGACCAGATCACGAAGTCGCTTGTCTCGGCGGATATTGACCGTGACGGCTGCGATGAGCTTATCGTGTACGCAGGCATTGCCGAGCCGGATAAGATCGACGGCAGGGACAAGGAGATTTCCGGCGATTCCTTCCGTAAGGCTGTTTCAAAGCTCTCGGTATACAAAGCCGAAAACGGAAACCTCAAAAGAGTGGATCAAAAGTCCCTGATGACCCTGAACCGCGAGGATGAAAAAGCGGACGGCAGCCGTTACTACGATCATATCCGCTACGGAAACCTTGCCGCGGGAGACATCAACGGCGACGGTTGGCAGGAAATCATAATTGCCGGATATTTCCGTGAAGTCAGGGAAGAAAAGAAGAAGGGCTTTATCTGGGACAAGAAAACCGACAACGAAAACATGGGCTTTGCCGTTTATTACGGTCAGAACAAGTCAATAACGAATGTGCAGAAAACCACGATGAGTGGTTATACCGCAAACGGAACAAATGATCTAGGCGTGAAGCCGAAGCCTGCCATGACAAGCGTTGCGATCAACGGCAGAGGTACGCCGGAGCAGGTATGGATCGCAGGCGGACTGTATGAGGTGCAGCAGAACGGCGCGCTTAATCTTCTGCGCGACACCGCGCGCGAAAAGAATTCAAGCGCGAGATGGTGGTGGTATCAGGATGTCATCGCAGGCAATTTTGACCACAACACGGAAGGCCGCGAGCAGGTGATCGCGCTTGCCGCCGAAAGGCAAAAGGGAAGCGGTTCGGCGCGTAAATTTGACCTGTTCACCGATGTTTTCTACGGCGAGGATTTCGGCAGCGGCACGCTGTCGGTCGCCGGGAAGTATACAGTAACAGCCGAAAAGGACGAGTTTTCCAAGCTCTGCCACGATGCCGACCTTGCATGGGATATGCCGTATAACTGCATACTGCTTGCGGCTGACGTGAACAAGGACGGTCTGTTTGCTCGCTATGAGGGCAAGGGCTACGGATATTCCGATGCACAGGTGCAGGCGGTGCTCCAGGCGGCTCCGTATTTCTCGGAGCTCGGTGACTATGATCTTGATTTCTCCGACGGCTCAACCACCTACACCTTCTCCTCAGGCTATTCGGACACGAAATCGTCATCGCAGAATACCTCCTTCGGTGCGTCCATCGTCGCGCAGGGAGATCTGAAGGTGTGGAGATACGAGGCGACCCTCGGATACACCATGGATTTTACAAAGAGCACCGAGGATACCCTTTCTAAGGAATACAGTGCCTCATTCAATGCCGGAGGCAACGATTCTGTGGTGCTGTACCGCGTGCCGGCAACAACCTATTATTACTCGCTTTATGACCCCGGGAAGGGCGATTTTGACCTCAGCGAGCGAAATACCATTGCCCTGATGATCCCCGGGCAACCGGTTTACACCATGCTCGACCGGGAGTATTACGATGAGTTTGCGGTACTGTACAACGAAACCTACAAGAAAGACATTGCAGCGGGAAAGGCAAAGGCTTTGCCGATACTGAACAGCCATGTACTGCCGGAAAACGCCGAGGGCGACCCGTTCGCCTATTGGTCGAATACCGCTACTACCGCCGACTATGTTTCGAAATTTGAGTCGCTGAGTAAGCAAAAATATGAGCTTGGCTTCGGTGCAAGCAGTATCACGAACGACTGGACTACCACATCTGAGCATGCCGAGGGAGTTGAGATGGCTCACGGCTTCTCCGCTTCGATGAAAAGCACATGGGGCGTAGACGCATTCAATATGGGTTTTGTAATCGATTTGAGCTACAGCAAAGCAACAGGTACGGTCTACACCACGACGGAAAGCAACGGCGCCAGCGGTACGGTAAACAACATCGACCGCCGTTCGCTCCTTGCCTCCTACGGAATCGGCTACGATGTTTCGAGCCAATACGGCTTTACCTGGGATTTCGGTATGCGCACATGGACGGCAGGAGATCAGAAGATTCCTGTGTTCGGATATGTGCTGACCAATCTTCGTGCCGCACCGCCCGTACCTACACTTACAGGCGTATCCGTAACAGACAATCAAAGTGCAAAAATCACCTGGAAGGCACCGACTGCAGACAGCAGACGCCCCTATACAGGGTATCATATCTGGATGCGTATGGATGACGGCGATTTTGTGCGTGTGACTGATGCTCCTCTGTCAGACACGACCTTTGAATATACATACGATACTCTGGAAGAGGATACCACCTACACCTTTGCGGTTTCCTCTGTCGACAATAACGGAACGGTATCGGCATTATCCAATACCAAAACCTTCTCAACCTTTACGGGATCGGACGGCAGAGAAATAGAATTACGCAGTGACGGCAGCAGTATCCAGTGGAGATATGAGGGTGAAAGTGATGACGCTTACCGTGTTCTTGTATCACTTTCCGAGTTAAAGGGAAATGACGGCGCAGATGGAAAGCAAATTGAACTGAATGTATATAATGGATTCATACAGTGGAAGTACAGCGATGATTCTGTCTGGAATAATTTGATTGCCTTGTCGGAGCTGACGGGCGATAAAGGTGACAAAGGCGACAAGGGTGACAAGGGAGAAACAGGTGCGCCCGGTCAGGACGGAAAAGACGGTGCAACGCCTAAGCTAAAAATAGGTGATGATAACTTCTGGTATATCTCCTATGACGACGGACAGACATGGGTATCCCTCGGTGTGAAAGCCACCGGAGAGAAGGGTGATACCGGTGAAACCGGACAACAAGGCGACAAGGGAGAAACAGGTGCACCCGGTCAGGACGGAAAAGACGGTGTAACGCCGAAGCTTAAAATAGGTGATGATAACTTCTGGTATATCTCCTACGACGACGGACAGACATGGGTATCCCTCGGTGTGAAAGCCACCGGAGAAAAGGGTGATACCGGTGAAACCGGACAACAGGGCGAAAAGGGTGACAAAGGCGATCCCGGCGCTGACGGACAGGATGGTGCCGACGGAAAAGACGGCGTTGACGGTAAGGACGTAGATAAGGGCGGCAAAGGCGTTAAGGGCGACACCGGCAAGGACGGCAAAGACGGTAAGGACGGCATCGGAATAGCCAAAGCGGAGATCAACGCAGACGGCGAGCTTGTTATCACCTATACCGACGGCAAGGTAGTCAATCTTGGTAAAGTTGTCGGTGCGGACGGCAAGGACGGTCTTACCCCATTTATCGGTGAAAACGGCAACTGGTGGATTGGTGAGAAAGACACCGGTGTGAAAGCGGTGGCAGATGTAGCCGTTCCCGCAGGCTTCGGAAACATATCCGAAGGAAACATATCCGAACCCGCATCTTCACCTGCTTTGGTTGCAATAGGCTCTGTTGCAGGAGTTGCGCTGCTTGGCAACCTCGGCTTAATCTTATACATTGTACTGAAAAAGAAAAAAGTATAGTTTGAGATTGCAAAACGGAGGTAACAGAATATGAAAAAACGAATACTTAGTATCTTGCTGACTTTATGCATGACGCTCTGTCTTACGCCGATAAGCGTGTTTGCCGAGGAGGTTGGGGCAGGGGGCTCTGCTGCGATACAGCTTGGTGCAGATGCAATAAGTGTGTTAAGTAAAAATGTAAACACAGCGACCGCACCGACTGTGTATTTTGGGCAAAACCAAGAAAATAAGCCTGCCGCATGGCGAGTTATCGGCTATGACGGAAGCGGTGTTACAAGCGCACAAGGGGATATTACCCTGCTTGCGGCAGGCGCTATGGGAGTTATACCATTTGCCGATATCATATTATACAACGATTACGCACCGAGTAATTTGAAAACCGCGATAGACGCGCTTGCGGAAAAGCTGACGACAGAAGAAAATGCTGCCGTAAAGAAACGGGCGCTTACAAGTGGAAGTTACAACGGAGAAAATACCGACTGTGTAGCGGGAGGGCAGGTGGATAACGCTGTATTCTGGCCACTTTCCGCAAAAGAGGCTATTGTTGTAAACAACGATCTGCGTGCCTTGAATCCTGCACATCCGAATTGGGTGACAACCGCTTGGTGGCTGCGCTCCCCCGGCTCCAATAAATATAATGTCGCCGTCGTGCGTAGTGATGGTTCTGTCGAATACTCTGGGTACACTATGCTCATTTTCAATAATCATCGGACTGTTCGTCCCGCTTTTAACTTAAATCTGAACTCTGTCCTTTTTGCATCTGCCGCTGTGGGCGGAAAGCCTGACGGAGGGCTGACCGAAGTTTCCAAATACAGCGGAAACGAATGGAAACTGACGCTTTTAGATAGTAGACGCAATTTTGCCGTAACGGAAAAAACTGTCAGCGCCGCCCCCGACGATACCGTTACGCTGAATTACAAAGGGGCGACCACAGGGAAAAATGAATATATCTCTGTCATCCTGGCGGATAACAATGGCGCACAGTATTACGGCAGAGTAGCACAGCCTACTGCCGAAAGCGGAACGGTTGAAATCAAAATCCCGTCTGACATTGCACCGGGCGACTATACCATGAAGGTCTTCAGCGAGCAGTATAACGGTGACTGCAAGACCGACCTTGCAAGTGCTTTTGCGGATGTCACGCTGACGGTGGAAAGTCAGCCTGACGAGCAGTTTACCCTCACCCCCGGTGGCAGATACTATTTTGACCTTTCGGCGATGAACATCCCCGGAACGGTAAACAGCAATCTGCCGGACAGCACACTTCATTATGTGCCTTTTACCTATGCAGGCACGGTCAACGCTTATAAGCTCACATCGGAAATGGCAACCACCGAGGAGTATGCTCAGAAGAATAAATATCCCCACAGCCTATTCATTGCGGACTATGTCGTAACGCATACGGTAAGCTGGGATGACTTAAATACGAAAAGTCTGATTTTCGGCAAAGATTATGCCAGCGGCGGCGTGGACTATACCCTGCGCGCACCGTCTTGTGGAAGTGGGTTTACCGGTTCAGACGATTCAGAGCGCGGTACGCCCCAAAGCAATGAGTGGGACGCGGTGCTGGACAAGAACAGCGGCTATGTCAAAAACTGGAACGACATATATTCGTGGGGGCAGGACACAACAAGATACGACTCGTCGCACCGTGCGGTTCGCGGGTGCGATTCGGCCCGCCGCTGGAACAACGGCAGTGCTTCGTACTCCTTTCCGTACGTCGGTTTCCGCCCCGTCCTTGAAGTCCTGAACCCTGACACACTGGATTCTGACGGACTGAAGGTCGTTACCCTTGACCTTGGCGGCGGCACGCTGGGTAATAGCTCCGAGGATATTCAAATCATCGTGAAAACCGGCAGCGAGTTTACCGCGCCTGCGTCCGACGGTCTGACCCGCCCGGACGGAAATACAGGCAGCTACTTTATGTGGCTTGGCAGCGACGGTAAGCTCTACGCGCCCGGTGCCATTGTTCCGGCGGACGTTACCAAGCTCACGGCGCAGTTTGCTTTATCAGAACAGTTTTCCCTCACCCCCGGCGGCACCTATTACTTTGACCTCTCGGCAATGGGTATTCCCGGCACGGTGAACGATGCTCTGCCGGATAATACCCTGCACTATGTGCCTTTTACCTACGCAGGGACGGTGGACGCCTACAAGCTCATGTCGGAGATGGCAACCACCGAGGAATATGCACAGCAGAAAAAATATCCCCACAGCCTGTTTGTGGCGGACTATGTCGTAACGCATACGGTAAGCTGGAATGACTTAGATACTGCGAGTCTGATTTTCGGCAAGGACTATGTCGCCGGCAGCGTGGACTATACGCTGCGTGCGCCGTCCGTGGGAAGTAGTTATACAGGCTCAGGTGATTCAGAACGCGGCACGCCCAAAAGCAACGAATGGGATAAGATACTGGATAAGGACGACGGATATATCAAAAACTGGGGGAAGATGCTTTCGTGTGGACAAGATACTACTATAAGAATTTCGGCGTCGTTCCGTGCGGTTCGCGGGTGGAAGCGTTCGGCCCGTTTCTGGACCAGCTACAATACCTCTTACCAGACCTTCGGCTTCCGCCCCGTCCTTGAAGTCCCGAACCCCGGCACGCTGGGCGCTGACGGGCTGAAAGCCGTTACCCTCAACCTTGGCGGCGGCAAGCTGGGCGGCAGCTCCGATGCTATTCACATCATCGTGAAAAACGGCAGCGCATTTACCGCCCCTGCGTCCGACGGCATGACCCGCCCGGCCGGAGATACAGGCAGTTACTTTATGTGGCTTGACAGCAATGGCAATTCCTACGCCCCCGGCGACAGCGTTCCTGCTGATGTGACGGAACTGACGGTGCAGTGGACAGCCCCGACCTATACCGTAACCCTGCACGCAAACGGCGGCACGATCAACAACGGCAATGTCACCGAATACACCTACGGCGTGGGTGCAACACTCCCGACAGATGTGACGCGCACCGGGTACACCTTCAAGGGCTGGTATTACAACGAAAATCTGACCGGCTCTCCTGTTACGGCAATCGGCGACACCGAAACGGGCAACAAGGAATATTGGGCGAAGTGGGAAATCAATCAATATACCGTCACAGTCAAGCCCGAAAACGGCGAAGCGGATATTACCATAACGCAGGATTACGGCACACCAATTACCGCTCCTGCCGACCCGACAAGAGAAGGATATACCTTTATCGGCTGGGACAGGGATATTCCCGTGACCATGCCTGCCGAGAATATAACGCTTAAAGCACGGTGGAAAGACAGCGAAAAGCCCACGGGCGAAATTAAAATCAGCGAGAACAGTTGGAAAGCGTTTCTCAACAACATCACCTTCGGTCTGTTCTTTAAGGACACGCAAACGGTGACGATCACCGCAGCCGACAACAGCGGTGAAACGGTAACGGTTGAATATCTGCTGTCAGATAAGGAATTGACAAAAGCGGAGCTTGACGGCATGACCTTCACAGCGTACACCGCACCGTTTGGCATTGACCCCGATAACGAATACATTATCTATGTCAGACTGACCGATAATGCAGGCAATACGGACTACATCTGCTCGGACGGCATTGTGCTTGACGGCACAAGCCCGGTTATCACCGGCATTGAGGACGGCAAGACCTACTGCGAGGCGCAGATGGTCACGATCACCGAGAAATATGTGGATACCGTTACCGTAAACGGCACGGCGGTCACGCTTGACGAAAACAACAGCTTTACCCTCGCTCCCGCAGACGGCGAGCAGAAAATCGTTGTCACCGACAAGGCGGGCAACACCGCCGAAATGACCGTAACGGTCAACGACGGGCATACCTTCGGCGAATGGACATCAAACGGCGACGGCACACACACCCGCCAATGCACGGCAGACGGCTGTACGGAAGGCATCGAAACGGGTAATTGCGTCGATGAGGATAAAAACCACATATGCGACATTTGCGGAAATATAATCTCCAACCATGAGGATGCGAATCAGGATCACGTCTGTGACCTCTGTGGCAAAGTGATTTCCAACCATGAGGATGCGGATAAGGATCACGTCTGCGATCACTGTGGCAAAGTGATTTCCAACCACGAAGATGCAAACAAAGACCACGTCTGCGACTATTGCGAAAAGGTAATCTCCAACCACGAGGACGCGGACAAAGATCACATCTGTGACCTCTGCGGAAAGACAATCTCCAACCATGATGATGCGGACAACAACCATATCTGCGACTATTGCGGAAAGACAATCTCCAACCACGAGGACGCAGACAAAGATCACATCTGCGATCACTGTGGCAAAGTGATTTCCAACCACGAAGATGCAAGCAAAGACCACGTCTGCGAACTCTGCGGAAAGACAATCTCCAACCATGAGGATGCAAACAAAGACCACGTCTGCGACTATTGCGGAAAGGTATTCTCCAACCATAAGGACGCAGATAAGGATCATGTCTGCGATTACTGTGGAAAGGTGATCACAAACCACATCGGTGGTAAGGAAACCTGCAGGGATAAGGCAGTATGCGAAGTCTGCGGCAAATCCTACGGTAAGCTTGACCCGAAGAACCACACTGACTTAAAGCATTTCCCGGCCAAGGCGGCGAGCGAGGATGCCGATGGCAATATCGAGTATTGGTACTGTAGCGGATGTAATAAGTATTACAGTGACAAGGACGGCACTAAGGAAATCGCCAAGGCCGACACCGTAACGGCTAAGTTGCCGAAGTCTCCCCCGACCGGCGATACAAGCAACCTCATGCTGTGGATCGCACTGCTGTTTGTCAGCGGCGGTGTTCTGACAGGTGTAACGGTATTTGATAAGAGGAAAAGGCATTCCGTCAAATAATCAGAGATAAGTAACAATTAACGATCCATCACGGAAACATCGCAAATACGGCACAGAGGGCATAAAAACCGCTGTGCCGTATTTCTTTCAGGGCGACTGTTTTTGAAAAACTTGGCGAGTATCTTAAAAATCTCTTTTTATACAGACGGCTGCAAGGCAGTCAGAAATTTTACATTTTTTAGATGGTATAATTACATTGTATATTTTAAATTAAATTATGATATGAGGCGATTATATGTCAAATGCAATTCCTACAGAACTTTCGGTAAACGGTAAAAATTACTCCGTAATAAAATTGCTCGGCAAAGGCAAGGGCGGTTATTCTTACCTTGCATCCGACGGTACAAATCAGTATGTTTTAAAGCAGATTCATCACGAGCCGTGCAGTTATTATCAGTTTGGCGACAAAATTCAATCCGAATTAAATGATTATAACCGCCTTAAAAAAATCGGAATAACTATGCCGAAAATGCTCGACATAGATATTGAAAACGAACGGATATTAAAGGAGTACATAGAGGGCGACACAATATTTGATATGGTAAAGGCAGACAGAGTAAAGTCAGAATATGCGGAGCAGGTAAAAGCAATGTGCAAACTGCTTTACGCAAATAACACGAATATAGATTATTTCCCGACAAATTTTGTAGTGCAAAACGAAACCCTTTATTACATAGACTACGAATGTAATGATTATATGGAAGAGTGGAATTTTGAAAATTGGGGTATAAAGTATTGGTCAAAAACTCCTGAATTTATTGAATATGTAAATACACATTAATTTTAAAATCGGTACGCTCTGTGCCGATTTTTTAAATGCAGATTGGTTATACTGTTAATGTAAATCTTTTCAGAGGTGCTTTAATGGTAAAGATAATAACAGATTCTGCATCGGATTTTGAACCGAACGAACTGAAAGAATTAATGATTGATTGTATTCCTCTTTCCGTAAATTTCGGCGATGAGGAGTACAAGGATAATGTTACTATTTCAAAAGATGAGTTTTTCGATAAACTAAAAAACACAACGGAAACCGTCAAAACTTCGCAACCGTCACTGCATGATATAGCAGAAGAATTTGAGGCTGCCGAACATAGCAAAGACGGAGGTGTGGCAATTTTTATGTCGTCAAAAATCAGCGGAACGGCAAATACCGCACAAATTGCCTGCGATATGATTGGCTGTAAAAATGTGTATGTTATTGATTCACTGACCGCTTCGGCAGGTCAAAAACTGCTTGTTGAATATGCGGTAAAACTGCGCAGACAAGGGAAAAACTCAAAAGAAATTTATGAAGAAATCGAGCACATAAAAACGAAAATATCGTTGCTTGCCTGCCTCGATACCCTTGAATATCTGCATAACGGCGGCAGAGTAAGTCAGACAAAAGCAATGCTTGCGACTGTTGCCCGTATAAAGCCTGTAATAAGACTCAGCAGCGGCAATGTTGAGTTGCTTGCAAAAAGTTTTAACATTAAGCGTGGCATAAAAAGCCTTGCCGAAAGGCTTGAAAGGGAAGAGCTTAATCCTCATTTCCCTGTATATGTAATGTACTCCGACAACGAAAGCCTTGCAAATGATTTGACAAGCGACATAAAAAGGCTGCTGCCGAATGTGCATAGCGTTGAAACTGTAAAAGTCGGTGCGGTTATAGGCAGTCACATAGGCACAAATGCGTGTGGAATTGCATTTGTAAAATTATGATTTTAAAGATTACGGTTTAATAAAAAAGTTTGAATAAGTGTTTTAGAATTGCTAAAGATGCACTCAATTTCGGAGTGCGTCTTTATTGTGTATTGAGATGTTTTTATATTTGACTCTTTTTATGTTGTTAAATTATCCCCGATATGCTATAATCAGAAAAAACTAAGCGAGGGATAAATATGGTAAGAGAAGTTGTAAGAGATCCGATGTTTTTAC
>OHWT01000175.1_pt1 | contig 13530 bp, 11 predicted proteins | sample 1579791 | NCBI WGS metagenome assembly OHWT01 (sample SAMEA3882512, study PRJEB24775) | human gut metagenome | biome: human-associated habitat; feature: intestine environment; material: feces | place: Netherlands | collected 2009/2010
CCCTCAGCCCCCGAAGTGGTTGAGCTTGTACATTATGCCGACAGAGTTTATCATTGTAATGGCGGCAGTGCTTGCCGCCGTTGGCGTAGCCGTGTTTCTGCTGAGCCGCAGGAAAAAGAGAACAAAAAGATAGAAAGGAAGGTGCACCATGATGAAACGAAAGGTTTCCGTAATATGGGTGGTCATTCTTGCGCTGATTGCCATTGCCGCATGTGCGTTTGCGGCGGTGACATATTATCGCTGCGAGAAGCAGCCGGAGCCGCAATTTCCGCAGAACGAGCTGCTTCGCATTCTTGACGCGGGAAGCGATGCCGAGGGCGTAGGCTTTGAGGTTGTGCGCATTGGCGGCGGAAGCGTGAATCTCCGGCTCGACCTGCGCTGGAAAAACGATTCCGGCAAGACGATTGCCTACGGGCAGGCGTTTGAGCTGTATCAAATGAAGGACGGCAGGTTGATTATCCCGCCATCCAGTACAAGCCTTCCCAGTGGCATGGACAATGAGCTCTCCTATGACCTGACGGCGCCGTATAACCTGATAGCCGGGGAACGATACCGCTTGCAGACGGAGTTCCGGTACGAGGAGGGCACGGAGTATTCCACGCCGATGGCAAACTGGGTAGAGTTTGAAGTAAAAATGAATCTGCCGTATAAGGAGGCACAGCCCTCCGACCCAATCACCATACCGGAGCTTCAGGTGAATGCCATGTCTGGGGCAATGGGTGAAACAGATGAAATCACGGCTTCTCCCTGCGCCTACTACTGGCAGGCCCCGGAACCGAATGAGGATGGAACAATGAGCTCCATCATTGGATGCGGGCCTGCGATCGGCGAAGAGACTTCTCTGCCGGAGATCACGGCGACCAGAGCAGGACTGATTTCCCGCAGAAAGTCAAACGAAATCTGGTTATATTTCGAGGTGCAGCCGGATACAGTGCGGATACAATGCGTCCCCCAAAACGGCGGCGAGGTTGAGACAATCACAGGCATTCTTCCGTATGACGGAGGATATGCGTTCGATCTGAAAAGCGGCAGCTTTGTTTACCGTGTGATTGCAGAATGGGACGATGGCAACCGTGTGGAATATGGCTTCATCGGGAAGTGGTTGTGATCCTGCGGCAATCAGAATAAAGGACTGACTATGATAAAGATACTATTGGTAGAAGACGATAAAATTATCGTTGCGAGCTTGAGCGAATATCTGAACAGCGAAGGTTATCTTGTGCGAAGTGTATCCGGGCAGGCGGCGGCCATGAAGCTGCTTGCGGAGGAAAAGGCGGATCTTGTGCTGCTGGATGTGTCTCTGGCGGAGGGCAATGGCTTCGCGGCGTGCAGAGCGATCAAGGCTGAGTTTGATATCCCCGTTATTTTCCTTACCGCGTCAGGCGACGAGTTCAGCACCGTTACGGGCTTCGACCTGGGCGCCGACGATTACATTCCAAAGCCGTTTCGCCCACGAGAGCTTATCTCCCGCATCCGAAATGTGCTCCGACTCACCGGCAGCATGGGCAAAACGGTGAAGCTCGGTGATGTGGTGGTGGACACCGAAAAGGGCACGGCGGTGAAGAACAGCAGGGACCTGTTCCTCTCAGCGCTGGAATACCGCCTTCTGCTGTTTTTCATCAACAACGTGTCCCAGTTGACCCCGGCGGAGCGGAGCCTTGTGCGCTATCTGCTCGACGGGATGAAGGTCAAGGATATCGCGGCGGCGCGGTGCGTCGATGTGGTGACGGTCAAAACCCAGATCAAGGGGCTGCTGCGCAAATTCGGCTGCACGAGAACCAAGGAAATTGTTGAAATGATACACGAACTGGGCGTAGAGCATTTGTTTTAACTCCTTTAGTCACGGCTACGCCGTGACTGAAGGATCATATTCGAAGGATCATATTGAAGGAGTATTAAGGAGGAGCATGATGAACATGAATTATTATCAGATTTCCGCGGAGGAGCTGGGCAAAAACGCGAAGGTGCCGCTGCTCAAGCTGGGCGATTCCGGCGAGGTGTTTTATGAAATCGCGCTGGAAATGGTAAACGAGATCGAAAAGAACAACGCTATCGGCCGCCGCACGGTGTTCATCTGCCCGGTCGGTCCGGTGGGGCAGTATCCGATTTTCGTGCGGCTGGTCAACGAGCGCAGGCTGAGCCTGAAAAACTGCTGGTTCATCAACATGGACGAGTATCTGACCGACGACGGGGAATGGATTGACGAAAGCAGCGCGCTCTCCTTCCACGGCTTTATGAACCGCACGGTTTACAGCAGGATCGACCCGGAGCTGGTGATGCCGGAGAATCAGCGCATCTTCCCAGACCCGCACGACCCGGATCACATCGCCAAGGTGATCGACGAGCTGGGCGGCGTGGATATCGCGTTCGGCGGCATCGGCATCAACGGCCATCTGGCGTTCAACGAATCGCAGGACGAGCTGACGCCGGAGGAATTTGCGGCGCTGCACACGCGCGTGCTGGCGATCAGCCGCGAGACGCGCACCGCCAACGCCATCGGCGATTTGAACGGCGCGATTGACGCGATGCCCAAGAAGGCCGTGACCATCGGCATGGCGGAGATTCTGGGCGCGAAGAAGATTCGTCTGGGCGTTTTCCGCGATTGGCACCGCTCGGTGGTGCGTCAGGCGGCCTACGGCGAGGTGAGCGCGCACTTCCCGGCGACGCTGATTCAGCGCCATCCGGACGCGATGATTATTGTGAACGCGAACGCTGCGAAGCAGCCGTTTTAAGAGGGGAGAACGTCTCCATGGATAAGCTCCTGATTCAAAATGCGCGCGTTTATCAGAACGGGCAGTTCGTGCGCGCCGACGTGCTTTGCGGGGACGCGCTGATTGCGAAGATCGGCGAAAACCTGACCGATGAGGAAGCGCGCGTCATTCAGGCGGACGGCCTGCGCCTTGTGCCGGGGTTCATCGACGTGCACACGCATGGCGCGGCGGGCGTGGACGTGAACGCGGCGGACGAGGCGGGGCTGCGCAGGATTGCGGCGTTCTTCGCGACGCAGGGCGTGACGGCGTTCAACGCGAGCGTGTTGACCGATACGCCGGAGACCACCAAAAAATGCCTCGGCGCGATTGCCAATGTGATGAGCGACCGGGGCATGGGCGCGCAGCTCTTGGGCGCGCATCTGGAAGGGCCGTTCCTCGCGAAGGAATACAAGGGCGCCATGCCGGAAGCGCTGCTGCGCGAGGGCGACGAGAAGCTGCTGCGCGCGTATCAGAACCGATTCCCGGGCGTGATCCGCTACATCACCGTGTCGCCGGAGGTGCCCGGCGTGGTGGACATGATCGGCAAAATCAGCCAAGACGTGACGGTGGCCATCGGCCATTCCGGCGCGGATTACGACACGAGCATGGAGGCCATCCGCCGCGGGGCGCGGTGCGTCACGCACACCTTCAACGCGATGCGCCTGTTCCACCAGCATCAGCCCGCCATCATGGGCGCGGCGCTGGAAAGCGACTGCTGGTGCGAGGCCATCTGCGACGGGCGGCACCTGCATCCCGGCACGGTGCGCATGCTGCTCAAGTGCAAGGGCTGGGATCGGGTCATCGCCATCACGGACAGCATCATGGCGGCGGGTCTGCCGGACGGCAACTACAAGCTCGGGGTGAACGACGTGGTCGTCCGGGATGGGGACGCGGTGCTTGCTTCGAACGGCGTTCGTGCGGGCAGCACACTGACGCTTGCGCAGGCGCTCAGGAACATCGTGGCCTTCACCGATCATCCTGTGCAGGACGTGATCCCGCTGATGACCGCCAACCCGGCGAAGGCGCTGCGGATGGACGACCGAAAGGGCAGCATCGAGGTCGGCAAGGACGCGGACATGGTGCTGCTCGACGATGCGCTGAACGTCGTGACGACCGTGGGGCTCGGGCGCGTGATCTATACTGCCTAAAAGGGATGGCGCAATTTCATACTCGCGCGAACCGGTGATTTTTGCTATAATTACACGGTAAACGTGGACGGTTTTTGAACAAAGAAAACGGATTTTGATGAGGGATTCGTTTTCGCAACCCAATTTTATGATGAGGTGAACGATATGCTCGTACCGATGAGAGCGATTCTGGCGGCGGCCGACAAATACCGCTATGGCCAGGGCGCGTTTAACATGAACAGCGTGGGGCAGATTGAGGCGGCGGTTCGAATCCACGAGCTGCTCCATTCCGGCGCGATTTTGCAGGGCGCGGAGGCTTCCAACGCCTTTATGGGCGGTGAACTGGACTTCATGCACGGCACGCTCGAGGCCAAGAAGGTCGGCGCAAAGCGCATCGGCGACGCGGTGAAGAAATACGGCGCGGACAGCCCGGTGCCGATTGCGCTGCATCTGGATCACGGCAAGAGCATCGAGAGCGTCAAGGCCTGCATCGACGGCGGCTACACCTCCGTGATGATCGACGGCAGCAGCCTGCCCTACGAGCAGAACGTTGAATTGATCCGCGAGGTCGTCAAGCTGGCGCATCCCTACGGCGTGAGCGTCGAGGGCGAGCTGGGCGTGCTGGCGGGCGTGGAGGATCACGTGTTCTCCGCGACGAGCACCTACACCAACCCGATGCAGGCGGTCGATTTCTTCAAGAAGACCGGCTGCGACGCGCTGGCCATCAGCTACGGCACCTGCCACGGCGCGAACAAGGGCAAGGACACGAAGATCCGCCGCGAAATCGCGATTGCGACGAAGGAGTGCATGCTGCACGAGGGCATCGAGGGCTATCTGGTCAGCCACGGCTCTTCCACCGTGCCGCAGGAATACGTTCAGGGCATCAACGCGCTGGGCGGCCAGCTCGAAAACGCCTTCGGCATCGACGTGGCGCAGCTTGTGGATGTGGCGCACTGCGGCATCAACAAGATCAACGTGGATACGGATATCCGTCTGGCCTGCACGCGCAACCTGCTGGAGCTGTTTGAAAACGAGCCGGAGCTGCGCGAGAGCGCTTCCATCGGCCAGCTCTACAAGGATTTGAAGAAGAACCCGAAGAACTTTGACCCGCGCAACTACGTCGCTTCCATCATGGACACGATCACCCTCGGCACGGTGCCGGACGCGCACGTGCAGAAGGTCGTGGACTGCATGAAGGACGGCGTGACGGAATCCATCGCGCCGCTGCTGGTGCAGTTTGGCAGCTACCGCAAGAGCCACCTGATCGAGGTTGTGACCTGCGAGCAGATGGCCGAGCGCTATAAGAAGGCGGGCATTTGAGATGAAGCATATTTTTCTGAACCTCAAGCGGTTCGACATCAGCCCGGAGAAGGGCGGCGTGAACCGCCTCGCCCCGATGAAGGACTGGGGCAGGGCGATTGTTTCCGGCACGCAGGACGCGCTGACGGCGTATGACCCCGCGGAGGTCGAGTTTGTCATGTACATGCCGGAGGCGCACCTGCTGGGCGCGGCCGCGGCGAAGACGGAAAACAGCCCGGTGCAGCTCGGCTGTCAGGGCGTTTATCGCGCGGATACGGCGGTGGGCGGCAACTTTGGCGCGTTCACGACGAACCGCCCGGCGAACGCCGCAGCGCAGATGGGCTGCGCGAGCACGCTGATCGGCCACTGCGAGGAGCGCAACGACAAGATGGGGATTCTGGCCGAGGCGGGCGTGACGGGTCAGGCGGCGGCGCAGGCCGTCAGTCGCATCCTCAACCAGGAGATCAGGTGCGCGCAGGCGGCCGGGCTGACGGTGCTCTACTGCATCGGCGAAAAGAGCGAGGAGCAGGCGGATTGGGAGAATGTGCTCGGCGCGCAGCTCGACATCGGCCTTGACGGCGTGGACAAGAGCAGGGTCGTGATCGCCTACGAGCCGATTTGGTCGATTGGACCGGGCAAGACCCCGGCGGACAAGCCCTACATCACCAAGATCGCGCGCTTTGTGAAGGCGCGCACGGGCGGGCTGGACGTGGTATACGGCGGCGGCCTCAAGCAGGACAACGCGGCCATGCTGGCCTCGATTGACGAGATCGACGGCGGCCTGATCGCGCTGACGCGCTTCAGCGGCGAGATTGGCTTCTACCCCGACGAGTACCTCGACATCATCCGCCGGTATCTGGGCAAATGAGAAGCGATGAGGGCTCTGCCCTCAAACGCCCGCAAGGGAACTGAGTTCCCTTGACCTTCCCCTTCATTTATCGCGTTGCGATAAATGGATGTAAAGATGATTCAAACCACCGCGAATCGAAGAAGGGAGTCTGGGCAGCAGCCCAGCGTAAAGGAGAAGAAAGATGAAGCTCGATTTTGAATATGGGCAGGGCCTGATGAGCGCCAATCTGCCGGACAACACCGATATCTTCGTGCCGGGCGAGACCGTGCCCGACCCCGAGTGCCTGCCGCAGGATTGGGATACCCTGTACGGCGAGACGCTCAAGAGCATCCGCAACCCGATTGGCATGAAGCCGCTGCGCGAGCTGGCGCACAAGGGCAGCACCGTCGTCATCATCATCCCGGATATCGTCAAGGGCGGCAATCAGCCGACCAGCCACCGCAAGGTCGCCATCCGCGCCTGCATCGACGAGCTGTATTCCGTCGGCGTGGAGAAGAAGGATATCCTGCTGCTGTTCTCCAACGGTCTGCATCCGCGCACCAGCGTGCCGGAGATGAAGACCATCCTCGGCGACGAGCTGTTTGGCGAATTCTATTATTCCGGCCAGATCACCAGCCACGACAGCGAGGATTACGAGCACCTCGTCGATCTGGGCTATACCGATCACGGCGACCACGTCATTATGAACAAGTACGTCTACGATGCGGACGTCGCGATCCTCATCGGCCATACGCAGGGCAACCCCTACGGCGGCTACTCCGGCGGCTACAAGCACTGCGCCACGGGCATTTCCCACTGGCGCTCCATCTCCGCGCACCACGTGCCGCAGGTCATGCATCGCGCGGACTTCGTGCCCGTCTCCACCCACAGCGAGATGCGCAACAAGTTCGACCAGCAGGGCATGTTCATGGAAGAGAAGATGGGCAAGAAGTTCTTCTGCTGCGACGCGGTGCTGGACAGCAAGAGCCGCCAGATCGCCATCTTCTCCGGCTACGCGAAGGAGATGCAGCCGATCTCCTGGGAGCTGGCCGACAAGCGCACCTACGTCCACTGGGCGGAAAAGAAATACGATGTGGTGGTCTTCGGCATGCCGACGAACTTCCACTACGGCAACGGCATGGGCACCAACCCGATTCAGATGATGCAGGCGCTCTCCGCGCAGGTCATCCGCCACAAGCGCATCCTGTCCGACCGCTGCGTGTTCATCGTGTCGAGCATCTGCGACGGCTATTTCCATGACGAGCGCTGGCCGTACCTGCGCGAGCTGTACGACATGTTCCAGCACGACTACATGCAGACCCTGCCGGACATGAACCGCTACGGCGAGTATTTCGCGACGAACGAGGAATACATCCGCAAGTATCGCTTCGCCAATGCGTTCCACCCGTTCCACGGCTTCTCGATGATGTCCTGCGGCCACATTGCGGAGATGAACACCAGCGCCATCTACATCGTCGGCGCGCGCGAGCCGGGCATCGCCCGCGGCATGGGGCTCAAGACCCGCGCGACGTTTGAAGAAGCGCTTGAAGACGCGAAGAAGAAGATCGTCGGGCCGAACCCGAACATCCTCGCCCTGCCGCGCGCGTTCACGACGACGGCGGTGCACCTGTGCATGAAAGACCCGAGCCAGAACAGCCACACCCGCGACGGCATCACCCATCCCTGCGGCGGCTGCTGAGACGCCCTCGGAGATATGAAAAAATCCGAACCCCCTTCCGAAATAAACGGAAGCCGGGTTCGGATTTTTGGCGTTTGGTGCGGATAGCGGGACTCGAACCCGCACGCCGTGAGGCAGGGGATTTTAAGTCCCCGGTGTCTGCCATTCCACCATATCCGCGTAAACTACATTATATCGGTTTCTGGATTTATTGTCAAGCGCTTGAAAATTTGATACAATAGGCGGAAGAAAAGCAAAGGCGGCGAGAGAGATGCGAAAAAAAGCGGTGGAGCTTCCCGGCGTGACGCTGGGCGAGGGGATGACCAAGGTCTGTGTGCCGGTGATGGGGGCGGACGCGCGGGCGCTCAGGGCGGCGGCGGACGCGGCGCGGGCGCAGGCGGATTTGATCGAGCTGCGGCTGGACAGCGTTTCTCCCGAGATGGACGCGGCGTGTTTGCGGGCAGCCTGCCGAACCGTTCGCGAGGCGGCGCAGGGAACGGCGATTTTGGCGACGATGCGCACGGCACGCGACGGCGGCGCGGGCGACGCGGACGCGGCGCGCTACGAGGCGCTGCTGGTCATGCTGGCGCGGGAGCGGCTCTGCGACGCGCTGGATGTGGAGCTGAGCATCGGCGAGGCGGCGTTTTCGCGGATTGCGCGGGCGGCGCACGAGGCGGGCATGCCGGTGATCGGCTCCTGCCACGACTTTGAGAAAACGCCGGACGCGGAAGAAATGGCCGCGCGGCTTTGCCGAATGGCGGCGCTGGGCGCGGACATATGCAAGATTGCGGTTATGCCGAGAAAGCGGCGGGACGTTGTCGCGCTGACTGCAGCCTGCGCGCAGGCGGACGACGCGCTGACACAGCCGATCATCGCGATTTCGATGGGGGAGATGGGCATGCCCACGCGAATCTGCGCGGAGGCGATGGGGAGCTGCCTGAGCTTCGGCACGGCGGGCGCGGCGAGCGCGCCGGGGCAGATGGAGGCCGGGGCGCTCCGGGAGGCGCTCGCGCTGGTTCACAGGGCGCTGGCGCGCGAGGCGCAGGAATTCTGAACAAATTGATTTTTTAAGCAATTTGGATGAAAAACAGGCCGAAAAGCGGACGAAAACGAAAGAATAAAAAGAAGATGAAAAAATATCAGAACATTCTTTACAAATTTTAATGCGTCGTTTATAATGAATTTAACAAAGGGGCGTTGCCCGATATAAGGAGGATATCTCATGAAGAAGTTTGCGACCCTGATGCTGGCGCTCGTGATGCTGATTTCCTGCGCGGCCATCGGTATGGCCGAGGATATCACGCTGGACGTCATCATCTGCCAGTACGGCACCCAGACGAACGACTGGTTTACCGGCACCGGCATGAACGGCACCAGCTTCGTCAAGAAATTCGAAGAAGCGAACCCCGGCATCAAGCTGAATCTGGAGGTCGTCTCTTGGAACGACGTATACACCGTGGTTTCCACGCGCATCAGCAACAACAATGCGCCGGACATCCTCAATCTGGACTCCTTCGCGGATTACGCCAACGAGGGTCTGCTCCTGCCGGTCAAGGATTATTGCCCGGAAGAGCTGTTTAACGACTTCTTCCCGTCCTTCATCGCGCAGTCCGTGATTGACGATACCGTGTGGGCCGTTCCGGATCTGGCTTCCGCCCGCGCGCTGTATTACAACGTGGATCTGCTCGAGGCGGCCGGCGTCGAAGTGCCGACGACTTGGGCGGAGCTGGAAGACGTCTGCCAGGCGCTGGTTGACTTCTACGGCGGCGACGTGTATCCGTGGGGCATCGACATGACCACGGACGAAGGCCAGGCGGCGTTCGCTTACTACGCTTGGGGCAACGGCGGCGGCTTCGTTGACGACGAGGGCAACTGGACGATCAACTCCCCGGAGAACATCGAAGCGGTCGAGTTCGCGGTGAACCTCTACAAGAAGGGCTACACCAACCCGAACCCGGCGACCCAGACCCGTTACGACCTGCAGGATATGTTCGGCGCGGGTAAGCTGGCGATGGTCATCGCCCCGAATTCCCTGCCGACCTATATCGCCACGAAGGGCTACACCGACGTGAACTACGCGGTTGCCGACATCCCGCACAACGAGGGCAAGACCTCCAGCTCCGTCGGCGTCATGGACCGCATCATGGCGTTCAAGGACGACAGCGCGCCGGATCAGGCCGCCCGCAACGAGGCCATCGGCAAGTTCCTGACGTTCTTCTACGATCCGGAGAACTACGTGGGCTGGGTCAGCATGGAAGACTTCCTGCCGGCCGTGAACTCCGCTGTGGCGGCGCTGGTTGAGGCGAACCCGTCCTTTGAGGCGTGGCTGAAGGTGCTGGACGGCTGCAAGTTCTACCCGACCGCGAAGACCGAATGGATCGACGTGAAGCAGGGCGCGGCGGCTGTTGAGCAGAGCGCGCTGACCGGCGGCGACGTCAAGACGCTGCTCGACGAGCTTCAGGCGAAGGTCACCAAGTAAAAAATCGGCAGCCCGGATGGCTGCAAACCGATCAAGGCAAACCGATGAGGGAAGGGGGTTGGAAAATCCGACCCCCTTCTTTTCGGCCTTGATGCGCGTGCCGCCGCGGTCGTTTTTCAATCAATTTGCGCGTCGTTGAACGCCTTTCGTCCGCTTTTCCGACAGCCTCCTTTTTTCGGGGCGGCGGAAAGGCGTTATCCGACATAGGGAGGTAAGAGAATTGAATTCCATTCTCGTGCGTCACAAATGGGAACCATACGTCTGGCTGCTGCCGAGCATCCTGCTGATGACGATTTTCGTCGTCTTCCCGATCGGCATTGTCTTCAAGCTCGCTTTCAGCGAAATCTCCAAGGCGGGCATCGTCGGCGGCTTCATCGGCTTTAACAACTTCAAGGCGGCCGTTTCCGCGCCGGTGTTCGGCACGGTGATGCTCAACACGGTGTGGGTGGTTTCGGTCGTCGGCCTGTCCACGCTGCTGGGCTTTATCGTCGCCATGACGCTCAACCAGAAATTCCACGGCCGCAAGCTGGCGCGTTCGGTCGTCGTCTTCCCGTGGGCGACCTCGCTGGTCATTCAGGCCTCCGTGTGGAATTACATCATCAAGTATGAATACGGCAATCTGAACAACGTGCTGCTCAACCTGGGCATCATTCAGGATGCGATCAACTGGCGCGCGACGTATCAGATTGAGTTCGCGTGGGAATGCGGCGTGGGCATTTTCGTCACCATCCCGTTCGTCACCTTCTGCGTGCTTTCCGGGCTGCAATCCATCGACGCATCGTATTACGAGGCGGCGACGGTGGACGGCGCGTCCTGGTGGCAGAAGCTGACGAACATCACCATTCCGCTGGTGCGCCCGTCGCTGACGGTCAGCACGGTGCTCAACGTGATCTACGTGTTCAACTCCTTCCCGATCATCTACACCATCACCAAGGGCGCGCCGGCCAACAAGACCGACACGCTCATCACCTATCTGTATATGCTCGCGTTCTATGACCAGAAGAAGGGCCCGGCAACGGCACTTTCCGTCGTCGGCTTCCTGATTCTGTGCGCGGTGGCGGGGCTGTACATGATGATCTCGCTGCGGAAGGAGGATCAGGCGTGATGAAAAGGAAGAACAAGAGCACGCTGCTCGTCTGCATCAACTGCATGATCATCACGCTGGCCATCCTGCTGCTGCCGCTGGCGTTCTTTGAAACGAGCATCTATGTCAAGCGCAGCGCGAACACGTTCGTCGGCGACGAAAAATACGTCGAGGCGCGCGCGGAGGTCGAGGCCGTCGCGGCGCAGCACGAGGGCGCGGTGATCGAGGAGAGCGTGACCGAGCGCGTCAACTCCAAGGGCGTCACCACGTCGATGGTCACCTTCACGGTGAAGGAAACCGTCCGCCGCAACGGGCTGGATTTCCTGCTGCATGGCGTCGGCCACAGCGAGGGCATGTCGGGCGTCGGCCCGGCGAACGTGATGCGCCTGCTGCTCGGCTCGATGGCGGTTTCGCTGGTGCTGCTGCTGTGCGCGAGCTACAAGACGCTGGAACTGCCGCGCACGGATCTGCCCAAGACGGCCAACCGGCTGTATACGGCCGCCGGCGTGTTTGCGCTGATCGCGTGGTTCTGCGTACCGGCGTTCGTGCGGGCAATTAACTATACGTTCGCCCGGCAGGTGGATCTGCTGGTCGGCGGGCACATCCAGAACGACGCGCTGCTGGCGCAGCTCAACGCCTTCCTCTACGGCGGGCAGGCGGGCGACGGCCTGATGGAGATGCTTCGCGGGCTGACGGTGAAAACCAACTGGGCGATCTGGGTGGCGTTTGCGGCGCTGTTCCTGCTGCTGTGCGCGATCACCTGCCTGCGCTGCGGCGAGCTGAAAAAGACGCTGGCGCGCGGCGGGCTGTATCTGTTCGTGATTGCGCTGTGCATCTTCATCCTCTATCCGTTCTACGTGATGCTCATTACCGGCTTCCGCAGCAACGCGGAGACGACGGATATGTACTTCCTGCACATGATGCCGACGAAGTGGATTTGGAGCAACCTCAAGGATATCTGTGACCGCGGCGTTCTGCGCTTCCTGCTCAATTCCATCATGCTCTCCACCGGCGCGACGGCCATCGCGATGCTCTGCGGCATTCCGGCGGCCTACGCGATGGCGCGCATGCATTTCAAGGGGCGTAACCTGTTCCTCGGCTTCGTCATTATGAGCCAGATGTTCTCCCCGGTGGTGCTGCTGGTCGGCATTTCCCAACTGATGAACGCGCTGCACCTCAACGATACGATTCTGGGTCTGATGCTGATTAATGCGGCCTTCAACCAGGCGTTCGCCATCTGGCTGCTGCGCGGCACATTCGTTTCGATCTCCCCGGAGATGGAGCAGGCCGCCTGCATCGACGGCTGCAACACGGTCGGCGCGCTTTGGAACATCCTGCTGCCGATGGCCGCGCCGGGCATTGTGACGACGCTGATCTTCGTGTTCATCAACTCGTGGAACGAATACACGATCTCCACCGTGCTCATTTCCACCCCGACGAACAAGCCGATCACCGTGGGCATCACCCAGTTCAGCTCGTTTAACATGATCGAGTGGCAATACCTCTTCGCGGCGGCGCTGCTGGCGACCATCCCGGTCATTATTCTGTTCATGTGCATTGAAAAGCACCTCGCCGAGGGGCTGACCTCCGGCGGCGTGAAGGGTTAAGACAGAGAGGGCGACAACATGAATCCACATATCGAGAACGTCGTGATGCAGTTTGATCTTCCGGACGGCGCGTGGACGGCGGAGCCTTACGGCAACGGCCACATCAACGAGACGTATCTGGTCACGACGGGGGAGAAGCGCTTTATTCTCCAGCGCGTCAACGGCTATGTTTTCCCCAAGCCGGAGGACGTGATGGACAACATCGAGCGCGTGACCGCGTTCCTCAAGGCGCAGATTGAGCGGGAGGGCGGCGACCCGGCACGCGAGACGCTGACCCTTGTGAAGACGCATCGGGGAGAATGCTTCACCTACGACCGGGAGGGCGGCCTGTGGCGGATGTATCTGTTCGTTGAGGACACGGTCTCCTGCGATCTGCCGGACACGCCCGCGCTGTTCGAGCTTTCCGGCGAGGCGTTCGGCAAATTCCAGCGGCAGATGGGCGGCTTTCCGGCGGATTCGCTGCATGAGACGATCCACGATTTCCACAACACCCCGGCGCGCTACCGCCAGCTCGAAGACGCGATTGCGCGCAACGAGGCCGGCCGGCTGGGCAGCGTGGCGGCGGAAATCGAGTTTTGCAGGCAGTACGAGCGGGAGGTACACGCGCTGCTGGACGCGATGGAGGCGGGCGAAATCCCCCTGCGCGTCACCCACAACGACACCAAGCTCAACAACGT
>OHWT01000177.1_pt1 | contig 13454 bp, 10 predicted proteins | sample 1579791 | NCBI WGS metagenome assembly OHWT01 (sample SAMEA3882512, study PRJEB24775) | human gut metagenome | biome: human-associated habitat; feature: intestine environment; material: feces | place: Netherlands | collected 2009/2010
ACAATACTGATTGTAATTATCTACCGCATTGGTGTACCACTCCTGAGTGGAAAGATCCAGATCCGGATTGGTAGCCTGATATCCGCTGTTTATAAGCATAACTCCATCTTTTTGCACGATTCCAATGTTGCAGATGTCATCACGGCCTTTCAATATCGTACTAAATTGTTCCAGGAGACGTTTCCTGTGTCCTTCTTTTACAGCCTCATCCTCACCGATGCGCTGGTACAATAGCTGATACGCATCCTGGCTTTTTGCAATAACTGAGGCAATATTATCCATATATGTAATATACGAATCAACATTCTGATTCAGCTGATGTATAATGGTCTGGGTATAAATGGCAGAGTTCTCATAAACTGTAGAATTCGTATATCTTACTGATACTGCAGTCGCTGCAAGCACCGCACAGAGAACCAGAACAGAAACAGCCACAAATATAGTGCTTTGAATACTTTTAAAGCCTTTAAGAAATTTTCGTTCTCTTTTGTTTTCATTCATAGGCTGCTCTCCCTTGCGTTTTCTCATTCATTTAACTTTTTATTTTTCATACCTTTCATCACTGATTTCTGCAGAAATAATCCACCTGCTGGCAGCAAATCTCTTTATAGCTGCAATTATTCACTTCCGGATTCAATCATTTCCAGATCCCACTCTGTCTGAAAATTTTCCTTAAGATTCTCTGAAATATGAATCTTTCCATCATCTGTCACCAGGATCACATTAAATTCTTCCCTGTGCTGCCGCCAGAATTGACAAGCTTTCTCATAGCCCATAATATAAAGAGCCGTGGACATTCCATCTGCAAGTGTACCATCCCTTGATACGATTGTCACAGACAGCAGATCTCCATCTGCCGGATATCCTGTCCTGGGATTGATGATATGAATATAGGTCTCCCCATCTTCTTCAAAATACCGCTCATAACCGCCAGAAGTAACTACGGCCTGATTTTCCACAGATAAAACACCAATATAATCCTGCTGTCCGCCTTTTGGATCACGTATTCCCACTTTCCAGCTGCTGCCGTCTGGCTTCGTCCCTATCGCCTGAATGTTTCCTCCAAGAGAAACCAATGCGGAAGAAACGCCATATTCCTGAAAAAGCTCTGCCAGCTTCTGACCTGTATATCCTTTTGCAATTCCTCCAAAATCAATCTGCTGATCTGCTCCAAGAGTTACAAAATTTGCTTTTTCTTTGCTGTCCCTGCCCTTTTCATCAGAGTCCCGGGTCTGTATTTCTACTTTATTTCCATCCACCAGTGCCAGTTTTTTTTGTACTTCTGCAGCTGTAGGCACATGATAATTGCCTGTAGGGAATCCCCATAGCTTCATCACCGGATAAATAGTATCGTCAAAAAGTCCGTCTGTCTCCTGATAAATCTCTTTTCCCCGGAGGATCAGCTCTGCCAGATCATCTGTTGCCTGCAGATTTCCCTGTTCGTTTAAGGCATATACTTCACTTTTACTGTTTTCTGCTGATAACATCGCATCCAGTTTCTGTACTTCTTCTATAGCTGCATCTACAGCTTTTTCGCTGTTTTTACCATATGCGGTAAACTCCATATAGGTGTCCATCGCAAACAGCTGCTTCTGGCATTTCTGATTCTGAACAAAATACCTGCTGCCTTCTGTAAGAATCAAAATTCCAATACATATGCCGGCTGCCGTCAGTACTTTTCTTTTCATATGGATCTTTTTTCCCTTGCATACTCGGTAGGAGTCTTACCTGTCATTTTCTTAAAAGAAATTCCAAAATAATGGGGATCTGAAAAGCCCACCTTCTCCGCAATCTCATAGTTCTTAAGTGCAGTCTGTTCCAGGAGTTCCTTTGCCTTTTCCATACGGGTCTTACTGAGGAATTCCAGGAAAGTGCCTCCTGTGGCTTCCTTAAAAATAGTACTGAAATAGCTTGTACCAATATTCAGATAGGAGCAGATATCATTCAATCCTAATTCCGGCTCATTGTAATGCTGACGAATATATTCCATAGCAAGTACCGCCTGCTTCTGCCCGCTGGAGCTGTTCAGGGAAGAGCATCTTTCAAATACCTCGTGAACATAGTCCTCTGCCATTTTAAAAGCTTCCTTAAAAGTTTTCTGTTCGGTTACCCGTCCCATGAGAATTTCTCTTTTGTGGAACAGATCTTCATTCTCGGAAGAAAGAGCTTCCCAGCAGCTTCCTGCATGGCGCAGAATCATCTGAAGGCAGACACAGGCCTGACTTTTATCCACTCTGGCCTTTTTGATCTCAGATTTCATAACAGAAAGAGCCTGATTCATCTCAGCTTCATTTCCTTTCTTGATTCCCTCTACCATATCACTTAATGGCTGCTGCAAAGAAATACTTCTCTCCGGATTCAGTGTTTCTGTATCAATGAGCAGATTTCCGCCCAGCAAATAGCGCAGTTCAATAGCCTTCTCAGCCTGGTTATGAGACTGGATCGTATCTCCGGGATTCCTTACCCAGCCCCCAATTCCTGCTGAAGCTTCAATGCCGATCACTTCTTTTACTTTTTTCTGGATTTCCTGACAGATTTCCTGTATTTCTCTGGAAAACTCCCTGCTGCGGTTTCCCATAAAGAGGATACACACCCGGTTATTTCCTTCCTGATAGGCAATTCCTGCATTACGATCTGTCACGATCTCATCTGCAACATTAAATAAAACAAAAGCCATTAATGCGCTCTCCTGGCGTTTTTCCATATCAATCTGATGAATATCGGAAAACAGATCCATGTCAAATAACGCAACCCGATAAGATGCTGCCTCCAGATTAATTCCCATTCCAGACAATTCCTCCAGGCTCTCCTGCACATCCCGCGTACAGCTTACCAAAGATTCAATCGCTTTTGAACGAATCACCAGAGCATTTTTATGGTAATCCTGAGATGTCTTTGTGAGAGATTCTATTTTCTTCTTTTCTTTTCTCTGCTGATCTACTTTTTCTTTCATTTTGCCAATAACTTCTCTGAGCTCCATAGCAGTTACCGGCTTCAGCATGTATTCGCTTACATTATACTGAATTGCTTTCTTTGCATATTCAAATTCCCCGAAGCCACTGAAGATCACAATTACGATCTCCGGGTAATTATCATGCAGAAAATGGCTCAGTTCCATTCCATCCATATACGGCATCAAAATATCTGTGAGAACAATATCTACCGGATGGCTCTTCACAAAATCTGCTGCCTGCTTTCCGTTTTCGCAGTCTCCTACAAGCTGGCAATCCATGGACTTCCAGTCAATATTCTCCTTTATGGCGTCACGTACCAGGATCTCATCATCTACAAGTAAAATTCGATACATAGTTTTCGCTTTCCCTTTCTATACACAGCATGTACCTCATCGGCTCCCCTGCGCCTGTTTGCACATGGTATTCTATTAATTTCAGCTAAATATTATATTATCACATACCATAAAATCATGCAAACTAAACAAACAATTCCAGAGTTTGTTTGGTGTGTGTTACTATTACTGTTTACTGGTAACAAAAAAGCTGCAAAGTTATAAGCATTATAAACCCTGCAGCTTTTCTGCTGTGTAAGATATTCAAAGAATCTTTGAAATTATAACCATTATTTTACAATCACTCCATCCTCATCCCAGAGATCGTGCCAGTCCTTTGCACCTTCCCACAGGAATACATGGCCTTTGATCAGACGGTTATTCTTATCAAGGGAACGGATGGTTTCCATCTCTTCTTCTGTCAGAGGATCTTCCGTGACACATTTCAGGTTCATGGTGTAATTCTTCTCTTTCAAAGAGAATGGAATTGGGGAAGCACCTCTCTGTACAGCCCATTTAATGCAGATAACTGCCGGATGAACACCATGTGCCGCTGCAATTGCTTTCAGCTCTGGCAGTTCAATATCCGCAATATCTTCTGGCATTTTATCACGTTCCGGACGCTCAGGAGAACCAATTGGGCAGAATCCTACCACTTCAATACCATGCGCTCTGCAATAATCAAACAGCTCCGGCTGCTGGAAGCATGGATGAAGCTCCATCTCGATCGCAGCTGGTTTAATTCTGCAAAGTGGAAGTACTGCCTCCAGTTTCGGAATTGTCATATTAGACATACCGATATGTTTCGTCAGACCCATATCTACCAGGCGCTCCATCTGGCGCCAGGTTTTCATAAAGCGCTCTACTGTGAACGGTTTGGAATCAGGATTTCTGGAATCCACATCACAATGTGGTGCATGATAGTTCGGGAATGGCCAGTGAACATAATACATATCCAGATAGTCAAGCTTCAGATCCTTTAAGGTCTTCGCACAGGCAATCAGTACATCTCCGTCACCATGCATATCGTTCCATACTTTGGAGGCAATAAAAAGTTCTTCTCTTTTTACAATGCCTTCTGCAAATGCATCTGCGAAAATCTTTCCGATCATATCTTCATTTCCGTAACATGCAGCACAATCAAAAGAACGGTAACCTACGCGAAGTGCACCTGCAACAGAAGCAGAAACTGCATCTGCATCTGCATGGTCACTTCCAAAAGTACCCATTCCAACAGCTGGCATCTTAGCGCCAGTATAAAGTGTTCTCTGCGGAACAATTGCCGGATCGATCATTGTCATTTTCTTATCCTCCTTAACATTTCTTTTGCACTCTGGCTTTCAATTACAACGCAATTTACTTTCGCTTAATATCTTTTACTACATTTTCTTATAATTTAGTAACCTCAATCTGTGAAAGCAGTTTCTCCATATCTTCCATCACAAAAAATCCAGTCTCCTCGCGCATGGCTGCTGCCGCTGAAATAGCACTTGCCAGTTTCATTGTCTCAGGAAGTGAAAGTCCCCTGGATAAACCCAGTGCGAATCCTGCGATCATAGAATCTCCACACCCAACTGTGTTCACTGCATTTATTCTCGGAACCAGTGCACGGAAAATTCCTTCATTACCTACTGCAAGAGAACCGTCAGCTCCCAGGGAAACAGCTACGATTTCCACACCTTTTGCATGAATCTCTTTCGCCGCATCTATAATATCCTGAATATTATCACAGTTCTTGCCTGTGAGCATGCGGATTTCATCAATATTGGGCTTGATCATAGTAGGTGCTGCTTCAATTCCCATTTCAAGAAGTTTGCCACTGGTATCCAGAATAACCGGAATTCCTGCCTCTTTTACAATCTTTATAAGTCGCTGATAAGCAGTTCCATCAAGTCCTTTCGGAACACTTCCTGACATTGCAACTACTTTCGCTTCTTTTACAAGATTACGGAATTTTTCCTCAAATCCGGCAAAATCCTCTTCTGTAAGGGTAAACCCAGGTTCCAGAAATTCTGTCTGAACTTTATTAACTTCATCCCAGATATTAATACAGGATCTGCTTTCTGCAGCTACATGATAAAAAGCACTTTTAATACCAAACGGCTTCAGTGCATTCTCAATATAAGCTCCTGCATAACCACCTACAAAACCTGTGGCAATCACCTCTGCTCCGTAAATTGAAGCCGGCTTGGATACATTCAGACCTTTTCCACCAGGAACATAAGTACATTCCTTTACACGATTCACTTCTCCAGTCTTAAAGTTATTTACCACATACCGCTTATCAATGGCTGCATTTAATGTTACTGTCAGTATCATATGCTCAATCCTCATTCGTCAGAAGAATCTTCCCCTTTACAAGACCAGGTGTCTTATAGAGCTGGAATGCTTCCTGAGCCTGACTCATTGGCATTTTGCGATAAATAAATCCCGGATCAAATTTCAGCTGACCGGTTGCAAAATAATGAGCTGTAAGATCCCACTCTTTGCCTGGGAACGGGGAACTATAGGACATCCAGGAGCCTGTAAGTTTAAATTCTTTACGATTCATATTCTCCCACTGCTTTGGTGTAAATGTAAGATCTGCATGAGGTGTTCCAATGAAGCATACGTGTGCCTTATTCGCAGCAAGTTCAAATGCCATATGCATAGTGGGAACCTGTCCGGCTGTTTCAAACACATATTCATAGCCCTTACCACCGGTAATTGCCATAGCCTCTTCCATATAATTCTCTTTGGTTGTATTGATAACTGCATCTGCGCCCATTCTCATGGCAAGATCCAGGCGTTCCTCACTAATATCAAATACGACAACCTTCTTGGAACCAAAGATCTTTGCCCACTGCATTGTGAATATGCCAATTGTTCCACATCCTAAAATTGCTACGCAGCGACCGCCCTGATAATCATTCTGAAGGAGTCCATGAAGAGCAACTGTGGATGGCTCGAACATTGCACCCTGTTCATAGGAAATAGACGGATCAAAAGGAATCGCATTCTGCTCTGGAATTACTACATAATCCGCATTACTTCCCTGCTGCCTGGAACCGATAAAACTGTAATGCTTACATAAGGAGAAGTTTCCATTCTGACAATCATCACACTTCATGCACGGAAGAAGCGGAGCCCCGGAAACGCGGTCGCCAACTTTCACCTTAGTGACCCCTTCGCCAACTTCTACTACATCACCAGAAAACTCATGTCCAAGAACGATAGGATAAAAATGAACACCATGATTCAATACTCGCGGAACATCAGAGCCACAAATGCCGGAAGCTTTTACTTTAATCTTTACCCAGCCTGGTTTTGCCTGCGGTTCTTCGATTTCCTGGTACTGTACATCCTCGTTTGCAACTACAACTGCTGCTTTCATCTTGAAATACCTCCTTACTTCCGTACCATCATAGCTTTCAGAGATTCATATAAATCCCTATATGTACGGTATGTCTTATTATAAACTTCTTTATTCTCAGGATTGGGCTCATGGCGTCTTGTCTCTTTCACTGTCATGGAAACCGCTTCCTCGTAATCTTTATAAAATCCAACTCCTACGCCAGCCAGGATTGCAGCACCTAATGTGGTTGCTGTATCGGAAGCAGGGACCACCACTGCCTTGCCTGTCACATCAGCCTTAATCTGAGTCCAGAGAAGGGAATTGGCTGAACCTCCCATAGCACGAAGAACTTCTGCTTTAGCACCTGCTGCTTCAGCCACCTCCAGATTATGGCGCAGGGAAAATGCTACGCCCTCCATACAGGCTCTTACCATGTGTCCCTTGGTCTTAGCAAAATCAAGTCCATAGAAAACGCCTTTGGCGTATGGATTCCAGACAGGGGATCTCTCTCCGGACATATACGGAAGGAATACAACGCCTTCACTTCCGGCTGGTACTGCCTCGGCAATCTCATTCAGTTGTTCCAGAGAAGATTTCCCGGTATCCGCCTTACGGCTCCTCTCATAATCTGCAAACTCTCTCTCAAACCAGCGCATGACACCGCCGCCTCCGGTAGTTCCTCCCTGAAGGAGCCACTGCCCTGGCACTACGTGATATCCTAAGATCAGGCTTGGATCTGCTTTATATGTATCGGTGCAGATGCTCATGCCACCAGCCTGTCCACCCTGCTCCTGGGTCTCCCCCGGATGAATCACCCCCGCACCAAGTGTCCCACAGGCTGCATCCAGACCGCCGGCCACTACAGGAGTTCCGACAGTCAGTCCACTCTGGGCTGCCGCCTCTTCCGTCACAGTTCCCACTACCTTATCGCACGCAACAATCTCCGGAAGAAAATCCACAGGAATTCCCAGTTTCTCACACATCACTTCATCCCAGGTACCAGTACGCATATCAAAGCAATGCAGGCCATATCCCTGTGAAAGATCCTGTGTGATGGCACCAGTCAGTCTGTAAGCAATAAAGCTGTTTGATTGAAGGATCTTGTAAATCTTATTATATACTTCAGGCATATTCTCCTTATACCAGAGAATCTTCGCTGTGGTATAAGAAGGCTGAAGAGAATTACCTGCAACATTGAAAATATTCTCACTGCCGATTTCATTATTGAGTCTGTCGCAGATTTCCTGGGCTCTTGTATCCATCCAGATAGGTGTATCTGTCAGAACATTTCCCTCATGGTCAATGGCAATAGCCGACCAGCTCTGCCCATCAATTCCCACTCCGGCAATCTGCTCTCCTGAAATATTACCTGTCTCCAGGCATTCGCAAATAGCGCCGCAAACCGCATGCCACCATTCATCCGGCTTCTGCTGCGCCCATCCCTCATGAGGATAATAAACAGGGTAATCCCCATTGGCGGAAGCCATCACCTTTCCGTTCTTGTTAAATATGGCAACCTTGCACGCGCTGGTTCCAATATCAATTCCTAATAAATAGTCTTTGCTCATCCTTGTCTCCTTATGGATTTCCCCATAAAAATATCAGTCTGAAGTTTCCGTACAATATGGTCAGGAAGCTCCTCTCTTCCTTCAAGCCGTTCCAGCATGATCTGTGCTGTTTCCCTTGCAATTTTCTCTGTGGGCTGTGAAACAATGGTAAGTGCAGGTCTGCATGCACGGGCAAAAGGCAGATTGTCAAATCCCACCAGGGAAATCTCCTCTGGCATGGATACTCCCATCTCGTTAAGCCCGATCACTGCCCCCATAGTCATCTCATAGTTTGTCACAAAAACAGCTGTCATATCAGGATTCTCTTTCACCAGCTCTTCTACTGCCTGAACGCCCCCCTGGATCGTGTAATCACCATGGCAGATCAGCTTTTCATCAACCGCAATTCCATGATCCTTAAGGGCTTTCATGTATCCTAACATACGCTGTCTGGCAGTGAATACCTCATCCGGGCCACCGATCAGACCGATCTTCTGATGCTGTTGTTCTACCAGCATGCCAACAGCTTTCTCAGCTGCATTTACATTATCCACCAACACGCAGTCGCAGGATATTCCCTGGATCATACGGTCGATAAGCACAATGGGCTTACCAGTTTTCTGAAATTCATTCAGATGGGCTCCTGTCATATCTACCGGCATATTGATAATTCCATCCACACGTTTCCTGGTAAGGAAATCCACTGCTTCTTTTTCAAGCTTCTTATCTGTTCTGCAGTCACAGACAATCGCTGCATATCCATGGCTTCGGAGGATATCCTCCATTCCACTGATGATTTCTGCGCAGAAAACATTGTTCAGCTCTGGAATCACAACCCCCACTGTCTTGGTCGCATTGGTCTTCAGACCGCGGGCAACTTCATTTACTTCGTAATGTAATTCTTCGATGGCTTCTTCGATCTTGATACGGTTCTTCTCTCTTACATTCCCCCCATTGAAATAAGAGGAAATCGTTGCCAGGCCAAGTCCTGTCCGTCTGGCAATATCTTTCATCGTCGCTGCCATAAATCAGCCTCTTACTCAGCCTTTCCGTCACAGCCGCAAACTTTCATACGAGCCATTACAAGCTCTTTCACAGCTGCAATTCCAGCCTTGCCATATGCCTTAGGATCAAATACCTTCTCATCCTCAAGTGTCTCTCTGACAGCCTTGGAGTATGCTGCACGAAGCTCGGTGGCAAAATTAACCTTACAGATTCCTCTCTTTACACAATCCATAACATCCTCATCGCTAAGGCCGGAAGCGCCATGAAGAACCAGCGGAATATCTACAACTTCACGGATTTCACTTAAACGCTCCTTATCAAGAACAGGAGTTCCCACATAGAAGCCATGTGCTGTGCCAATTGCTACTGCAAGAGAAGTAACGCCTGTGCGCTCTACAAATTCTCTGGCTTCCTGTGGATCGGTATTGGTATCTGCAACTGCAACCAGATCATCTTCCTTACCACCTACCTTACCAAGTTCTGCCTCGCATGGGATTCCCATAGAAGCTGCTACGTCAGCCACCTTCTTGCTCACCTCAATGTTTCCTTCATAGTCCAGCTTAGAACCATCAATCATCACGGAAGTATATCCAGCCTTCAGAGCCTTCATCGCAAGATCAAAACTACTGCCATGGTCAAGGTGCAGGCAAACCGGAACGGAAGCCTTTGCAGCTTCTGCTGCAACGATTGCCTGATAGGTCTCAAGAGTGCCATATTTAATAGTAGATGGAGTAGTCTGGATCATAACAGGTGCTTTCAGCTCCTCAGCTGCCTGAATGATAGCTTTCACCATCTCCATATTCTCTGCATTAAATGCACCTACTGCGTAACCGCCCTGCTGAGCCTTCAGCAACATTTCCTTAGATGTAACAAGTGGCATATTCTCCTCCTTCTGCCTGCTGATACAGGCCATGAATCTTCGGTTTTCGAAAACCGAAACGTTTCTGTTTTAGTTCATATTAACTCTTTTCCAAATTTCTGTCAACAGTAAATATTTCATCTTTTTGCGTAAAATTTTACCTTGAAAAATCCGGCAAAGAAAGGTAACTTATAGAGTAGAATATTTTCGGAACCGGTATCAGTTTTTATAGATTACTGTGCCAGATTTCTGAGAAAGAACGAAGGGAGAATATATTATGTTAAAAGGAATTCCAGAAATACTTTCACCACAGCTTTTAAAAGTTTTATGCGAGATGGGACACAGCGACCGCATCGTTATCGCGGACGGCAACTTCCCAGTAGAATCAATGGGTAAAGATGCAATTGTTGTTCGTTGCGATGGACATGGAGTTCCAGAACTTCTGGACGCTATCCTTACTGTTATCCCTCTTGATTCTTATGTAGAGAAACCAGTTACCCTGATGGAAGTTATGCCTGGCGATCCGGTAAAAACTCCAATCTGGGATACATACAAAGAGATTGTTTCCAAACATGATGAACGTGGCGCCGAGGCAGTTGGAAATATCGAGCGTTTCGCATTTTATGAAGAGGCAAAGAAAGCATATTGTATTATCGCTACAGGTGAGAAAGCTGTTTACGCAAACGTTATGCTTCAGAAAGGTGTTGTTATCAACAAATAATTTTTTTCAGCTAAAAAGCTCCGTCGGATTCCCGACGGAGCTTTTATTATTCATGTTTATTATGATTCACTATTTTTTCCTTTTTTCTTAAGAAGCCAGATTACCACTGCGATACCAATGATAATAACTACCACCAGAATCCAGATAACAGAGCTCATTCCTTTATCTGTGCTCTCCACATTTTCGCTGGACGCTTCCTGTTCTGCACTTTCTGAAGGAGCAGCTGTTACTGCTGCCTCTTCTGTAGGCGCAATAGTCTCAATGGGTTCCGGGGTAGGAGTACTTGTCTCAGTGGGTTCCGGAGTAGGAGTACTTGTCTCAGTCGGCTCCGGGGTAGGCGTGCTCGTCTCAGTCGGCTCCGGGGTAGGCATACTTGTCTCACTTGGCTCCGGGGTAGGCGTACTTGTCTCAGTCGGTTCTGGAGCAGGAGTACTCGTCTCGGTTGGCTTCGGAGTAGGAGTACTTGTCTTCTCAGGCTTCGGGGTAGGAGTGCCTGTTGGCTCTGCCTCCGCATCACTGACATCTTTGCCTTCGGTACCTGCTTTTCCAACTTCAGAAATATTCTCTCCAGCCTGAACAGATTGGGAACCGTCTTCTGCTTCTTTCTCATTTTCAGGAACAAGTTCTACTGTACTCTCTTCCGTATTGGTGGCTTCTGCAATATTTACCCAGCCAGAAACATCACCAGCCTCTGTGTGTCCCCAGATACCATCTTTACCAGTATCTACTTCTGTATCAATATATAACTTCTCACCATTCGCTATATTACAGCCTCCGGAAACTGTGCCGTACTTTTTTCCAGGTCCTTTATACAGGCAAACGGAACCGTCTTCCTTAGCATTGACTGTAATACTGTAATTCGCATCCTTGCTTCCGTATAAGGCAAGCTCTGATGCCACTGCCTCGGCAAGAGTAGCCGGCTTCAGATAATTCTCTTCCAGGAAACCAAACATGCCATGAAGCTGAGCATATACCCATACCTTTCCAGCTTCATCTGTGGTCTCTCCTTCTACATGGATCGCAGTTCCATTAGGAATCAGCTCATCATTCAGCTTCGGGCTGGAAGTATCTGCCTCTGAATACATGTCAACACCGCCATCAGGCGATTCTACGATCATATAGTAATCTGTTTTGTAATCTACCTGCTGTGTCTTTCCTGCATCTGCAAAAACTCCCACAGTCATGCAGAAAGTAAGAAGCACAGCCAGCAGCATTCCCAGCTTTTTCTTCATATATATCCTCTTTTCCCTCTTGTATACATTTTTCGTTACTGTTTACTGATAACATTCCGCGAGGTATTTTGTGAACGGAATGAGCAGTAACCATTTTTCTGCTTTTCATTGTAACACACCAGGAAAAACTTGCAACCATTTTTCTCATATTTTCCCATTATTTTACAGCAACAGTTACTATTCACCAGAAATGTTCCGCGAGGTGTTTTTATAAACAAATTTCACAGAAAAACCGGGAACCTGGCATGAAATCATGCGAATGTATGTCCGATAAAGATTCCCAGACAGTAAAAGAGCGAGACAAAAGTCCCGCTCTCTCTCAGCTTTCCTTCATTGTCCTGGGGGAGTGAAAGAAAGCAGTTAAGTTATAAAAAGCTAATTATTTATAAAGAGGTCCATAGTTCTTGCAAGCTCTGAAATCTGCACCCTCTTTATCCATTCCAAATGCATTCCAAGCAGCCGGACGGAAGATATCAGTTTCCGGTACATTGTGCATGCAAACCGGAATTCTCAGCATAGAGCACATTGTGATCAGATCAGCACCAATATGTCCATAAGAGATTGCGCCATGGTTAGCGCCCCAGTTATTCATAACATCATATGCACTCTTGAATGCACCATCCTTGCCATCGCATCTCGGTACGAACCATGTGCATGGCCATGTATAGTCAGTACGTTTCCAAAGTGTATCAGATACAGCCTCTGGAAGCTCTACTGTCCAGCCCTCTGCGATCTGAAGAACCGGTCCAAGTCCTTTTACAAGGTTCAGACGGATCATAGTTGCAGGCATAGTAGCTCTTGTCTCAAATCTGGAGGAGAATCCGCCGCCACGGAAGTATCCGTTATCAGCTGCATTCCAGGTAGTAGCCTTCATGATGGCTTTCTGATCTTCTTCTGTAACGTTCCACCACTCTTTCATAACGCCTTCGCCGTTCTCATCCTTAACAACACCGGAAGCGTCAAGACAGCATGCACCAGAGTTGATCAGATGGATAATACCATCGTTCTCTTTTGCAACACCTTCAAGATCATATCCTGTAACTCGTTTAACAGCATTTGCGCTCCAGTATGTACGAACATCTGCAAACATCTGAGCACGTCCGGTAAGGAGTTTCATGAACAGCATTCCCAAACCGTTGAGAACATCATTCTCTGTAGCAAGGATGTATGGCTCTCTTGCGCCATCCCAGTCAAAGGAAGTATTCAGCATAGCCTCTGCGAAGTCACCATTCGGATAGAAATCAGTCCACTGTCTCTGTCCCTGGAAGCCAGCTGCAATCGCATTGTGTCCGATTGCTTCCTCTGAGAACTTCGGATCAAGGTTATCGCATCCATTCATAAGCTCTTTAATAATAACAGCCATCTTAACTACAAACTCAAACTGCTCTTCTTTCTGCTCCTCTGTCATCTGAAGTTCCGGTGGGTTCTTGTCAAAGCCGATGGTGCAGTTTTCTTTTGCCCATTTCATAG
>OHWT01000193.1_pt1 | contig 12896 bp, 9 predicted proteins | sample 1579791 | NCBI WGS metagenome assembly OHWT01 (sample SAMEA3882512, study PRJEB24775) | human gut metagenome | biome: human-associated habitat; feature: intestine environment; material: feces | place: Netherlands | collected 2009/2010
GGGACTCGCCGCCGCCGAGCCAGCCGTAGAACATAACGGCCATCTCCTGACGGGTGATGGTGTCGTCCGGGCCGGCCAGCACGAGCAGCGCGGTCTTTTCGACGCCCAGGTTCTTGAGGATCGCGGCGACCTCGCGGGTCTTCGGCGCGGTCAGGGCGATCTTGTCAAGAACGATCATCTCGCCATCGTTCACCTTGGAGGTGAGGGCGCCCTTGAGCGCCAGGCGGCGAACCTTCTTGGGCACGTTCACGACATAGTCGCGCGGCTTCGGCGCAAACACGACGCCGCCGTGGGTGAACTGCGGCGCGCGGTTGCCATGGTGGCGAGCGTTGCCGGTGCCTTTCTGACGGTAGATCTTACGGCCGCCTCCGCGAACCTCGCCGCGGGTCTTGGCGGACTGGGTGCCCTGGCGCTTGGCGGCCAGCTGGCTGCGAACGACCAGGTGCAGGACGCTCTCGTTGATCTCGGAGGCGAAGATCGCTTCGCTCAGCTCGATCTCACCGACTTTAGCGCCTTCCTGATTCAGCATTGCAATCTTAGGCATTGTGACGGTTCCTCCTTATCAGGCCTTGACGGAATCGCGGATCACAAGGGTTCCGCCCTTCGGGCCCGGCACAGCGCCGCGCACGAGCAGCAGATTGCGCTCCGCGTCAACGCGCACAACGCTCATGTTCTGCGTCGTCACGCGATCAACGCCGTAGTGGCCGGACATCTTCTTGTTCTTGAACACGCGGGACGGCGTGGAGTTCGCGCTCAGGGAACCAACGCCGCGATGATACTTGGAACCGTGGGCCATCGGGCCGGTGTGCTGGTTCCAACGGGCGATCGCGCCGGTGAAGCCGTGGCCCTTCGAGGTGCCGGTGATATCAACCTTGTCGCCCGCGGCGAAGACGTCAACCTTCACCTCGTCGCCAACGTTGTAAGCGGAGCAATCCTCAAGGCGCAGCTCGCGCAGCTTGCGGCATGGAGCGACGTTCGCCTTGGCGAAGTGGCCCTTGAGGGGCTTGTTCACCAGCTTCTCGGCGCGGTTCTCGGCGTAAGCGTCGAAACCGACCTGAATCGCTTCATAGCCATCGTTTTCCACGGTCTTCTTCTGAACGACCGGGCAGGGGCCTGCCTGAATAACAGTAACCGGGATCAGGCGGCCGTCCTCGGTAAAGATCTGCGTCATGCCGATCTTCTTGCCGACGATACCTTTCTTCATATCTGCTTACCTCCTGATCACAGTTTGATCTCGATTTCCACACCAGCGGGGAGATCGAGCTTCTCCATCGCGTCAAAGGTGGCGCGAGTGGGGTTCTGAACGTCGATCAGGCGCTTGTGGGTGCGCTGCTCGAACTGTTCGCGGGAATCCTTGTACTTGTGCGGCGCGCGCAGGATCGTCACGACTTCCTTCTCGGTCGGAAGCGGGATCGGGCCGGACACCTTGGAGCCGGTGCGGCGAGCGGTCTCGACGATGCGCTCGGCAGCCTGGTCAACGAGGCTGTGCTCGTAAGCCCAGAGCTTGATGCGAATTTTCTTGCTGGCCATTTCTTTTCCTCCTTGTTCGTACTCAAGTACGACTTGCTTGGCTTTTGCCCTGCATGACGGACCTTGAGCCGTCGTCCGATTGGCGGACATGGTCCATAACAGTTCCCTCACCGGCCAGTGAGCAATCTGTTACTTCATCCCCTTTGCAGACATCTGCCACATTATATTCTATTTTCCGGGAAATTGCAACCCCTTTTTTGAACTTTTTTTCGATTTTTTTGAGATTTTTTCCATTTTGTTTCTTTTTCGCCGTTCGCTCAAAAAGTCAGCTCCCGCTTGCCTTTTTCGGCCGTTCGTTTCGCCCGTTTTTTGCTCCCCTTCTATCCACTCATCCGGGCGTTTCTTCATCGTCCTTAATGTCCACCCGTCCGTGCGTTTCTTTTCCGCTTTGAAAGATACTTTCACAAACTTTCGCCCCTCGTCCCTCTGCATTTTTGTCTATTTTGCATAATCCGTTCTTTCATGTCTGTACCGTCTGACCTGATTTTGTTTCATCCCGCCCGCTGCTTTACCGTGCTAAAGCAATTCAGTGCCTTTTGTCAGTCGTCAGATGTTTCACTCGTTATCCATCATTTTTCGTTTTTCTCGCGCAATGCGCGCCCACACGATCTATCGCCTAGACGGAAGACAACCAATCAAGGAGCTCCCTCCTTGAGGGAGCTGGCACGGCGCAGCCGTGACTGAAGGAGTTAAGCGGAACGCCGCAGGTCTGGCGCGGCGCAGCCGTGACTGAAGGAGTCCAGAACGATTCAAAAAGAGCCGAACGCTGCTTCGCTCGGCTCCTGTTCGGGCTGACGTTATTCGATTCCGAACTTCGCCTTCACCTCGTCGGTCACCTCCGCGCCGATCTGGTTGGCTTCAAATACATAGCGCTCGTAGAGCGTCTCCGGCCTCACCGGCGCGCCGCAGGCGCTGCACGGGGTCAGCTTCTTGAATTCGTCCTTCTCCAAATCGCCGTAGGTGAAATCGCCCGTCAGCGGCAGGTATTTCTCCTTCACGCCGGGGCAGTTCGCGTCCACGTGGTAGTTGCTTCCGCCCTTCGGGTTGCGGTAGAGCTGCAAGCCGCCGTCCGGCAGTTCCGGCTCGTACATCTGCCGCCCCTGATCGTCCCAGATCAGCACCTTCGTCTTGTTTTCGAGGTTGTTCCACAGCCACTGCATGTTCTGCCCCTGCGCGTTGGCCCTGCGCTGGATGCGGATGCACCCGTGGCTGGCCTTCATGCCGAGCTGCGCCTCATACTGCGTATAGATGCGCGTGCCGTCCTTCGCCGTGTCGTGCAGCACCTCGTGGAGCAGCGTGCCGCCGTTGATGCGGATGGCGAACCGGCCGATCGTCCCGCCGCCCGCGTTGAAGTCGCCAACCTTGCTCACCGTGATGTATTCGCCCGCCGGGGATTCGTTGTACGGCTGTTTCGCGTTGTTGAGCCCCGTGGATACGTCCAATTCGCCGATGATCGCGCCCGCCTCGAAGATGTAGAGCTTCTGGCGCAGCTTATCCACCAGCAGCGCGTACTTGTCCGAGGGCTTCACCTCGAACAGGATGCTCTTTTTGACGTAGCCCTGCACCTTTTTTGCGTTCCGGGATTCCATGTATTCGTTGTCCGTCTTCGTGCCGTCGTTGGCATAGGCCTCGATCAGCACATAGCCGTCGCCGTCCGTGTCCTCCTCCAGCACGTGCACGCCCTGACTCTGCCCGTGCAGCTCGCCCGCGCAGTTCTGCTCATAGGGCTTCTTGTCCGCGCCGGGGGTGAAGGTCGGGTAGACGTGCTCGGTCTGCTCCACGTCCATCACCGTAATCGGCTGCATCATCAAATCCCAGATGGCCTTCTGATGGTCGGGGTCGGTCAGGTCGTATTCGTCCGGGTTCATGTCCCAGTAGCTCGCCGCCTGCGGCACGGGGCGCTTGCCCGTTTCGCTCGCCTGTTCGAGAGCCGCCTGCCCCTCGTCCCAAGTCTGCGCTTCCTCGATCTCCTCGTCCCAAATCAGCGCGTCCTGAATGTCGAGGCCGCTCAAATCCAGCACCTCCGGCGCGTCGGAATCCGCCGTTTCGCGCACTTCTCCCGCTTCCGGCGCACCGATGGTCAGCGGCAGCAGGCTTTCCTCGCTCTCCTCGCCCCAGTAATTGCGAAGCCGAACGGCCACGGTGTATGCGCCGTCCGCCGCCGCACTTCCGTCCGGCAAAATGCCGTCCCAGATCAGCCGCCCGCTTCCCGCGTCCACCTGCGTCGCGCCCAGCTCAATGCTTTCGCCGTCTGCGTCGCGCAGCGACATCGCCAGCGCGCCGCCCTCCGTCGTCTCAAAGGTGAGCGCCCATTCACCGCCGGCGCGCAGGCTGTCGCTCTCCGCCGTCACGTTCGTCAGCTTCGGCGCGGCCAGCGCGCAGGCCGCCGTCGCAATCAGCAGAAAAAATACAAATAATGAAGCAAAATGTTTTTTCATGTCCGTCCTTATACTCCGTTCAATAATCGAGCAAAAGCAAACTCTGTACAAAACGCGGGCGCGCAATGCGCGCCCCTACGGGCATAGCGGCATCATGCGCGGTTGCTTTTTCTCGCAGCGTTGTAGGGGCGCGCATTGCGCGCCCGTTATCTGGATTTGTGTAAAATTTCGAATTTACTCATTTACCGTTTCTATTTTAGCACAAAGGGAGAAACCGTGCAAGGAAAACAGCTCCTGATTGACTTTTGGCCGGTCGGGCGCTATACTGATTGCGTGTCTGCCCAAGGAAAACCGGGCATAACAACAAGAGCAACGAGGAGTCGTTATGGAGAAGCAAGATACGTTTCGCGTGGTGGTGCTCATTCCCGCCTACAAGCCGGATGAGCGGCTGGTTCAGCTCACGCGCGAACTCAAGGAAGAGAAGCTCGACGTGCTGCTGGTGGACGACGGCGGCCAGCAGGCGTTCGCGCATATTTTTGACGAGTGCCGCGCGCTGGGCGCCGAGGTTGCCGTGCACGCGGTCAATCAGGGCAAGGGGCGCGCGCTCAAGACCGGCCTGAATGCCGCGCTGAACCTCTGGCCGGATCTTTCCGGCGTGGTGACGGCGGATGCGGACGGCCAGCATACCCTGCGCGACATCCTGCGCCTCATCGAGGCCATGCGCGAGCACCCGAACGCGCTGGTGCTCGGTTCGCGTGAATTTACCGGCGATGTGCCGTTTAAGAGCCGCTGGGGCAACCGGATCACCCGGTTTGTGTATGCGCTCGCTAGCGGCGTGCACGTTTCCGATACGCAGACCGGCCTGCGCGGCCTGCCCGCCTGCGCCATCCCGGCGATGATTACCATTGACGGCGAGCGGTATGAATACGAGATGAACGTGCTGCTCAAGCTGCGCGATATGAAGCTCGGCGTGTTCGAAGTGCCGATTGAGACGATCTACATCGACGATAATTCCGGCAGCCACTTCAACCCCGTGCGCGACGCGATCCGCATCTACGCGGTCATCTTCAAATACCTGTTCTCGTCGGTCACGTCCTTCGCGGTGGATTATCTGCTGTACTGGCTGTGCCTCGGCGTGTTCAAATTCGCGCCGCTGATCAGCTACGCGCTGGCGCGGCTGGTGTCCTCGCAGGTGAATTATCACCTCAACAAGCACACCGTCTTCTCCGGCCGCGGCGGCAGACATTCGATGGTCAAGTATTACGCGCTGGCCGTCGTGCAGGGGCTTCTGGGCGCGGGGCTGGTGCAGGTTTTGCCGACCGTGCTGCCGATCTCGGCGGCGGTGGTCAAAATCCCGGTCGATCTTCTGCTCTTTGCGGTCAGCTACTTCATTCAGCGCGACTTTGTGTTTGATAAATGATGCGTGAAAAAAGCAGGGCGCGGCGGCGTGTGCGCACGCGCGTCGCGCTTTTTTTGAGCCTCGCTTCGCTGGCGGGGCTGTATCTGATTCGCCTGCTGGGCGCGGCGCTGCATGTGGCGGGGCTGTCCGCCGTGGCGCTTTCGACAGCGGGCACGCTGCTGTGCTTTCTGCTGCCCGCGCTGGCGGGGCTGTTTCTGCTGGACGGCGACCAGCGCGGCCTGATTGCGCTTCGGGCATTGAGCGCGCAGCATGTGCTGTGTCTGGCGGCGGCGGGTGCGCTGTTCGTCGGTCCGGCGGCGCTTTTGGCCGAGCTTCCGGGCGCGGCGCTCCGGCTCTGCGGCGTGGAAACGGCGCAGGCGGCGGCCGTAACGCCGGATTCGGCGCTGTTTCTGCCGACGCTGCTGCAAAGCGCGCTGCTCGCGCCGATTTGCGAGGAGCTGTTCTTCCGCGGCTACCTGATGGGGGCGTTCGCCAAGGCGGGGCGGGGCAGAGCAATTGCGGCGGCGGCGCTGCTGTTCGCGGCGGCGCACGGCGTTGACGCGGCGTTTCTGCCGCGGTTCCTGCTGGGCTGCCTGCTGGGCGGCATGGCGCGGCGAACCGGGTCGATCCTCGCGCCGATGCTGATGCACGGCTGTTACAACGCGGCGGTGCTGCTGCTCGGCGCGATTTCCGCGCGGCGCGCTTATGCGGGGCTGAACCCTGAGGATGAGCGCGGATGGATGGGCAGGCGGGTGATGCAGTATGCCGCGGCGGCGTTCGGGGTCAACCTGTTCTGTTTTGTGTTCGTGCAGGGCACGTATCTGAACCGCTACCTGATTCTGGCGGTGATCTTCTTTGTGCCCGCGCTGGGCGTGACGCTGCACGGGCTGGAAAGCGGGCGGCTGCGCCGTCTGCTGCTGCTGGCGGTCTGCGGGCAGTTGGCGCTTTCCGCCGGGCTGATGCTGCGCGACACGAGAGCCGCCGCGCCGGAGGCCGAGGCGCGCGGTGCGGACATGATGGAAGCGGCGGATTACCTGACGGAAAACGGGTACACGCACGGATACGGCACGTTTTGGAATGTGCGCGTGATGCAGGAGCGGACGCAGGGGACGCTCACGTTTACGGCCGTCGTGCCGGTGGAGACGGAGGAGGGCGCGGTATCGAGCGTATCGCTCGACCCGATCCGCTGGCTCGAACCGGCGGCGTATTCCAAGCTGGATATCTGCAAGGGGCGCACGTTTTTGCTGCTGACCCGCGAGGAGGAGACGCAGCTCGCGCCGTGGCTGGCGATGACGGGCGCGCCGAAGCTGCATGAGAACGACACGTTTGCGATTTACGGCTTTGCCTCGTCCATGCGGCTCTGCGGCGACATGCTGCTGGGCAAGATGAAGCTGGAAAACGCGGCGTTTGAGGACGGCGCATACACCCTTTATCCGGGCGGGCGGATGCGCGTGCCGACCTCGTGGCGGGAAAAGGGGAATTACATCCTCAAGCTGAGCTGCGAGGGCGAAGGCGGAACGGTGCAGGCGTTCGCGACGCACAGCTTTGAAGTGATCGGCGAGGCGGCGCTTGTGCCGGGGGAAAACAGCGTGCGCTTCACCCTGAAGGACGACGACAAATACTTCATGCTCCTGATCAAAAGCGCGGAAAACGAGATTCGGCTGACGAATCTGGAGCTTTTGAAGGAATAATACTAATTCTTGTTAAAATGGCTTAATCCGCGCACCATCTTTTTCGCTCTGACTTTGCCTCGTTCCGTTCAACGTACCTCCAGTACGCCTCACTTCACTTGGCTTCGTCAGAACAAAAAATCTGATGCACTCTGTTAAGCATTTTAACTGCGAATTAGTATAAAAGCAAAAAGGCATAAAATGAGCGGGCGATTCACGGCGAATCGCCCGCTTTCATACGGTGTTTGGAAAATCAGATCAGCGCCAGTCCGACGAGGCGGACGATCAGCGCGAAGACCCATGCGACGGCGCACTGATAGAGCACCACGCCGACCGCCCAGCGCGCGCCCAGCTCGCGGCGGATGCACGCGACGGCGGCGATGCAGGGCGTATACAGCAGGGAGAACACGAGCAGGGACGCGGCGGAGAGCGGCGTGAGCACGGCCAGCAGATCCGCGGTGCTCCCAAAGAGGAGGACGAGGGAGGAAACGACGCTCTCCTTGGCCATGAAGCCGGTCAGCAGCGCCGTGCAGATGCGCCAATCGCCGAAGCCCAGAGGCTTAAAGAGCGGGGAGAGCCAGCCGGCCGTCAGTGCCAGCAGGCTGTCCTTGGAATCCGCGACGACGTTGAGGCGCAGATCGAACGTTTGCAGGAACCAGATGACGATCGTTGCGGCAAAGATGACGGTGAAGGCGCGCTGGAGGAAATCCTTGGATTTTTCCCACAGGAGCTGGCAGACGTTCTTCGCGCCCGGCATGCGGTAATTCGGCAGCTCCATGACGAAGGGAACCGGCTCGCCGGAAAAGAGCGTCTTGCGCAGCAGCGTCGCGTGAAGGACGCCCAGAACGATGCCGAACAGATACAGCCCCGCCATCACCCACATCGCGCAGCGCGGGAAGAAGACGGCGGAGAAGAACGCATAGATCGGCAATTTGGCGGAGCAGCTCATAAACGGCGTGAGCAGGATGGTCATTTTGCGGTCGCGCTCGGAGGGCAGGGTGCGCGTGGCCATCACGCCGGGGACGGTGCAGCCGAAGCCGACGAGCATCGGGACGATGCTTCGGCCGGAAAGACCGATGCGGCGCAGGGGCTTATCCATCACAAAGGCGATGCGCGCCATGTAGCCGCTGTCCTCGAGCAGGGAGAGGAAGAAGAACAGCGTGACGATAAACGGCAGGAAGCTGAGCACGCTGCCCACGCCCTTGAACACGCCGTCGATAATCAGGGAACGCAGAACGCCGGAGAAGCCCGCCGAGACGAGCGCGTTTTCCACCAGCGTCGTCAGCGCGCCGATGCCGGCGTCCAGCAGATCGGAGAAGAAGCTGCCGATGACGTTGAAGGTCAGATAGAACACGGCCAGCATGATGAGGACGAACATCGGGATGGCCGTGTATTTGCCGGTCAGGATGCGGTCGGCCTTGACGCTGCGGGCGTGCTCATGGCTCTCGTGCGGGCGCACGACGGTCTGGCTGCAAACCTTTTCGATGAAGGAGAAGCGCATATCCGCGATGGCGGCGGCGCGATCCAGCCCGCGCTCCTGCTCCATCTGCACGATGATGTGTTCGAGCATCTCCTTTTCGTTTTCGGAGAGGTTGAGCTGCTCGAGCACGAGCCGGTCGCCCTCGGCCAGCTTGCTGGCGGCAAAGCGCGGCGGGATGCCCGCCTTTTCGGCGTGGTCCTCAATCAGGTGCATGATGCCGTGCAGACAGCGGTGGACGGCGGCCTGCGGCCCCTCCGGGTCGCAGAAATCCGGACGGCCGGGGCGCTCCTGATAGTGGGCGACGTGCAGCGCGTGGGAAACCAGCTCGTCGATGCCCTCGCCCTTCGCGGCGGAGATCGGCACGACCGGAACGCCGAGCATGGCCTCCATCTCGTTGACGCGGATGGAGCCGCCGTTTTCGCGTACCTCGTCCATCATGTTGAGCGCAAGCACCATCGGCACATCCAGCTCCATGAGCTGCATGGTCAGATACAGGTTGCGCTCGATGTTGGAGGCGTCCACGATGTTGATGAGGCCGCGCGGCTTGCCCTCGAGCACAAAGCGGCGGGTGACGATCTCCTCGCTGGTGTAGGGGGACATGGAATAGATACCGGGCAGGTCGGTCACGAGCGTATCGGCATGGCCGCGGATGACGCCGTCCTTGCGATCGACGGTCACGCCGGGGAAGTTGCCGACGTGCTGGTTCGAGCCGGTCAACTGGTTGAACAGGGTGGTTTTGCCACAGTTCTGGTTGCCCGCCAGCGCAAAGGTGAGGAGCGTTCCATCCGGCAACGGGCACTCCCCCGCCTTGACATGGTAACGGCCGCCCTCGCCCAGACCGGGGTGCTCCGCCGGGGTGAGGCGCTCGGGGCAGGGCGGGTCGCTTTCCGCGCTGCACGGCGCGCTGATTTCAATCTGCTTCGCGTCGTCCACGCGAAGGGTCAGCTCGTAGCTGTGAATCCGAAATTCAATCGGGTCGCCCATCGGCGCGAACTTGACGAGCGTGATCTGCGCGCCGGGGATGACGCCCATATCCAGAAAATGCTGGCGCAGCGCGCCCTCGCCGCCGACGGTGCGGATGACGGCGCTCTGGCCGGGCGCAAGGGAATTGAGGGTCATATCGAAAGCCTCCTCCGTATGTTTGGTGAAACAAACAAATTAAACGGAAAAAATATAGAAATTTCTCCTGCATAGTGTAACGACAGAAGGCGCATTTGTAAAGGGGGAAAGCGACGGTTTGACAGCCTTTTTCGACGATGATATAATAAAACAATCGAAACGAAAGCCAAACGAAAGGCAGAGGAAGCGACGATGAGGCAAAAGCGGCTGGGCGGTCTGTTCGCGGCGGCGGTATTCCTGCTCTGCGCCGTGATGACGGGCACATACCTGATTGCGGGATACGGCGCGTATCTGGATTCGGATATGGCCTCCGAGCTGGCGCTGGCAAGCCATCTGGCCGAAGAGGGCAAGCTGATTTCCGGCACATGGGTGTATTCCACGGAGGTGCGTGTGCTCTCCACCCAACTGATTTTTACGCCGTTGATGGCGTTGTTTCCGCACGACTGGCGTCTGGTGCGCACACTCGGCTGCCTGATTTTGCAGGGGATTCTGGCGGCGAGCGCGTATTTCTGCGGCAGGGCGCTGGGCGCGGACAAAAAGTTTTCGCTGCTGTTCGCGGGGCTGAGCATCAGCGCGTGCTCGGTGGTCTATGCGCAGATGGTGACAATCGGCGCGTATTATGTGCCGCACGCGGTGCTGACGAACCTGTGCGTAGGCATGACGGCGCGGCTGATGCGCATGGAGAAGGGCAAAAAGCGGGCAGTGCTCGGCGCGCTGCTGCTGGCGATGTGCGCGCTGATGGGCGCGTCCTCCATCCGATACCCGTTCTGCGCGACGATCCCCGTCGCGGCGGCGGGGCTGTGGGCGTATATCTTCCCGAGCGGAGCCGAAAGCGCGCCGCGGACGAGGGCGCAGGGCGCGCGGACGATGCTGACGCTGGCGGTCTGCGCGGTCAGCGTCGCCGGGTTTGCCGTCGGGCAACGCATATTGGGTCGGGTCTGCCTGTATGACGCAGCGCGGTACGGCGGCGTTCGGCTGGCCTCGTTCCTCGACGCGGATATGCCGGGCACGATTCAGCAGGCGCTGGGCGGACTGGCGCGGCTGATGGGCTACAGCGAGCGGTGCGTGCTGCTCTCGGCGCACGGGCTGGTCAGCGTCGGCGCGCTGCTGCTGCCCGCCGCGGCCGCGGTGCTGCTGGCGCGGACACTGAAGGCGGCGAGGGAGAACCAAAGCGACGTGCTGCGCTTCGGCGCGCTGACGCTGGCGATGAGCGCGGCGATCACGGCGCTGTCGTTCGTGCTGCTGGAAGGGCTGTACCTGAACCGATACTGGATTCCGCTGATGACGCTGGGCGCGCCGGTGATGGCCGCCTGCCTGACCGGCGAGACGAACGCGCCGCTCCGGCGCGGGTGCGCGCTGCTGTTCGCGGGCGTGGTGCTGACCGCCTCCGCGATGCAGATCACGAGCACGATGAAGCACCCGGAAATCACGGACGTGCAAAGAGAGCGGGCCGCTTTTTTGCAGGAAAGCGGGCTGACCTTCGGGTATGCGACGTTCTGGAATGCCAACGTCATCACCGAGCTGACAAACGGCGAGGTGGAGGCGGTGGGCATTACCATCGCGCAGAACGAGAAGGGGCAGGGCGTGCCGCGCGTCAGCGAATGGCTGGAGGCGCAGGAAAACAGGCGGATGGAGCGGCCGGACGAGCGGGTGTTCATGCTGCTGACGGAGGCGGAGAGCGAGCGGCTCGACGACTTCCTAAAAAAAAGCGGGGCGCAGGCGCGCTGCACGCGGGACGGAATGACCGCTTACGAAATCGAAAGCCAGCGGATTTTCTTTGAAACGGCGCAGGCGATGGACACGCCGTGAGCGCGGACGAGGAGAGGAAAACGAGATGCAGGACATCCTGAACATGGCGCTGCCGCAGTGGGAGCTGCTGCCGGATATCGGGCTATATATGGATCAGGTGATTACGCTGATGGATCGCACGTTCAGCCCGGCGCTGCCCAAGGGCGAGATGACCAAATCCATGGTGAACAACTATGTGAAGGTCGGGATGATTCCGCGCCCGGTCGGCAAGAAATACGACCGCGAACATCTGGCGATGCTGCTGATGATCTGCGTGTTCAAGCAGGCGCTGAGCATGGAGAGCATCAGCCGGCTGCTGGGCTTTCTGTGCGAGCGGGACGTTCGGACGGGGTACGATCAATTCTGCGCGATCATCCGAAGGATCGAGGAATCCGCGAAGGGCGGGTGCATCGAGCTGTTCGGGGACGAGATGGACGAGCGCGAGATGGCGCTCCGCTCGGGCGTGATGGCGGCGCTGTGCACCATACACACCTGCAGGCTGCTGGAAAAGGAGCGCGCATAAGGCGCGAAACGCGCATGAAACGGGTATACGCCGTCATAGGCATAGAATAAAGGAATTTGCCAAAGGGCTTGAAATTTGAATTGATTGTGGTTTATACTAGGATTAGAAATTGGAGATCAGGGAGGGCTGACCATGTTTTGTCCCCATTGTCATAACAAGATCCCGGACGGAAGCAACTTCTGCCCGCTGTGCTACGCCAACCTGGTCGGCGTGAAGCAGCAGGAAAAGGAGAGCGCGGCGGAGACGGACGCGCCGCGCCCGAAGCAGAAGCCCGCGCCGAGGAAAAACAACGCCAAACCCGCCTATACGAAGGGCAGCAGACAGAGCAAGCGCGCGCAGGACAAGACGCCGATGATTATTGCAATCGGCCTGATCCTGATTCTGGTGCTGATTATTGTGATGATTGTGCGATCCATGTTCGGGGCGGGCGCGCCGGCGGTGGTGAATACGCCGGTTCCGCAGGCGACCCAGCAGCCGCAGCAGGAGAATAACTTCATCGTCTTCGGCGCGACGAACACGCCCGCGCCGCAGCTGACGGCGACGCCGAACATCGAGATTACGCCGACCCCCGCGCCGCAGGCGCCGGCCGTGACGACATACAAGACGCTGCGCAAGGGCGACCGCGGCAAGAGCGTGATTTCTATGCAGGAGGCGCTGATCAAGCTGGGCTACCTCAAGGGCGCGAGCGACGGAAACTTCGGCACGGGCACCAAGACGGCGGTTGAAAACTTCCAGAAGGAAAACGGGCTGGATGTGGACGGCATCGCGGGCGCAAAGACGCTTGAAAAGCTCTATACCCTTTCCGACATGACGCCGATGCCGGATGTGGATGTGACCGCCGCGCCGGGCGACATTCTGGATCTGCCGGGCTAAGCAAGAGAGATTACGAAAGAGGCTGTAAAGCGAGAACTTTACAGCCCCTTTTTATCAAAACGGAGTAGTTAATGGGCAAATCCGAAGTTTTGCACAAATTCCGATAACGGGCGCGCAATGCGCGCCCCTACAACGC
>OHWT01000201.1_pt1 | contig 12669 bp, 9 predicted proteins | sample 1579791 | NCBI WGS metagenome assembly OHWT01 (sample SAMEA3882512, study PRJEB24775) | human gut metagenome | biome: human-associated habitat; feature: intestine environment; material: feces | place: Netherlands | collected 2009/2010
CCTGCCGATCTTCGCCGCGGTGATGACGCTGGTGTATTACATCGCCATTTCCACCGTCGGCGGCGCGCTGACCGATTGGACGAACGACGTTTTCGTCGGCGAATGGATCGTTCCGGCGGCGCAGAGCTTCTTTGAGGGCATCGGCTGCGCCGACTGGCTCACCGGCCTGATCGTGGACGGCGTCATCAGCGGCGTCGGCGCGGTGCTCGGCTTCGTGCCGCAGATGCTCGTGCTGTTCCTGCTGCTGTGCATTCTGGAGGATTGCGGCTATATGGCGCGCATCGCGTTCATCATGGATCGCGTCTTCCGCCGCTTCGGCCTCTCCGGCAAGAGCTTCATCCCGATGCTGGTCGGCACGGGCTGCGGCGTGCCCGGCATCATGGCCTCCCGCACCATCGAGCAGGAGCGTGACCGCCGCATGACGATTATGACCACGACCTTCATCCCCTGCGGCGCGAAGATGCCGATTGTCGCCCTGATGGCGGGCGCGATCTTCGGCGGCGCGTGGTGGGTCGCGCCGAGCGCCTACTTCATCGGCATTGCGGCTATCGTCATCTCCGGCATCATCCTCAAGAAGACCAAGCCCTTCGCGGGCGAGCCTGCCCCGTTCGTCATGGAGCTTCCGGCGTATCATCTGCCGACCGTGAAGAACGTGCTGCGCGGCACGTGGGTGCAGAAGGGCTTTATGACCCTGACGCTCATCACCGTGTTCATGGGCTCGATGCTGGCCTATCGCGAGCCGCTGATCAAAAAGCGTCTGGCGTATTCCACCGTTTCTCAGGTGAGCTATGTGCTCTTCGGTCTGGCCTGCATGGTGCCGACCGCGTTTGAGGGCGCGATGCTGCACGTGGTGGCGCACTCCGTCATCAAGGACGCGCTGTTCCTGTGCGCGGGCGCGTTCATCCACCAGACCGGCAAGACCTATGTGCGCGACCTGCGCGGCATCGGCAAGGAAATGCCGATTACGACCTGGTGCTGGACGATCGCTTCCCTCGGCTTGATCGGCATCCCGCCGACGGGCGGCTTTGTCAGCAAGTGGGAGCTGGCGACCGGCTCTTTGCAGACCGGCCTTGCGGGCTTTGACGTCATCGGCCCGGTGATTCTGATTGTGTCCGCGCTGCTGACGGCGGCGTATCTGCTGCCCGTGACGATCAACGGCTTCTTCCCCGGCAGCGACTATGATTATTCTGGGCTCACCAACAAGGAGGGCGGCAAGCTGATGACCGTGCCGATGATTCTGCTGGCCATCGGCGTGGTTGTGACCGGCGTGTTCGCCCAGCCGCTGATCAACGCGATTGCCGTGGCGGCTGCGTCGGTGCTATAAGGAGTAAGAGAAAGTCATGTTAAGCCTTGCGGTTTTTCTTCCGATTGTGTGCGGTCTGCTGCTGCTCCTGCTGGGCAGGAGGGTCAGCCACCGCGCGCGTCAGGTGCTGGTGGAGACGGTGACGGTGGTCACCTCGCTGCTGGTGCTGTTCTGTCTGCTGAACAGGCGGGGGACGGCGTATACGCCGTTCTTCCTGCTGCAAAATCTGCCCATCCGCTTTGCGATTGACGGCGTGGGCAGCGTGTTTACGGCGATTGTCGCCTTCCTCTGGCCGCTGGCCGCGCTCTACGGCTTTGAGTACATGGAGCACGAGGGCGGCGAGAACCATTTCTTCGCGCTCTACACCGTCACCTACGGCGTGACGCTGGGCATTTCCACGGCGGCCAACATCCTGACGCTGTATTTCTTCTATGAATTTCTGACGCTCTGCACGCTGCCGCTGGTCATGCACGGCACACAGAAGCCCTCCGAGCACGCGGGCTACACCTACATGCTCTATTCCTTCTTCGGCGCGGCGCTGGCGTTTATCGGCGTGATGCTGGTGCTGAACTACGGCGACGGCGGCGCGTTTACGATGGGCGGCGTGATGGCGCAGGCGGCGGCCGAGCACCCGACGATGGTGCAGCTGGGCTACCTGTGCGCGTTCCTCGGCTTCGGCGTGAAGGCGGCGGTCTTCCCGTTCCACGCATGGCTGCCGGAGGCCTCCGTCGCGCCGACCCCGGTGACGGCGCTGCTGCACGCGGTCGCCGTCGTCAAGAGCGGCGTGTTCGCGATCATCCGCGTGACGTATTTCAGCTTCGGCGCGCAGGTGCTGCGCGGCACGGCGGCGCAGAGCATCGCGCTGCTGTTGGCGAGCGTGACGATCGTTTACGGCTCGACGATGGCCGTCAAGGAGCATCACTTCAAGCGCCGTCTGGCGTATTCCACCGTGTCGAACCTGTCTTACATCGTGCTGGCGGCGAGTCTGATGACGCAGAGCGGCCTGACGGCTGCGCTGGCGCACATGCTCTTCCACGCGCTGATTAAGATCACGCTGTTCTTCTGCGCGGGCGCGGTGATGGTGAAAACCGGGCGCACGCAGATCGAGGATCTGCGCGGCCTCTCCCGCGTCATGCCGTTCACCTGCGCGGTGTATACCGTCGGCGCGATTTCGCTGATGGGCACGCCGCTGCTGCCGGGCTTTGTGAGCAAGTGGCTCATCGGCTCGGCGGCGATTGAGACGGGCACGGCGATGGGCATGGTCGGCGTGGCGGCGCTGCTGATTTCCGCCGTGCTGACGGCCATCTACCTGATGGGCCCGGCGATGTCGCTGTATTTCCGCCCGCTGGAGGGCATGGAGAAGGTTGTGAACTGTGATCCCGGCCTGCGCATGAAGCTGCCGTTCGCGGTGCTGACGGCGGCCATCGTGCTCTGCGGCCTGTTCTCCGACCCGATTATCACGCTGCTGGCGAAGCTCTCCGCCGGCGTGATGTGAAAAAGGGGGAAAACGATATGATGTTGTTGTTTCTCGTGTTTTTCCCGATGGCGGCGGCGTTTTGCAGCTATCTGATCGGTCGAAAGGATAAAAAGCTGCGCGACCATGCCGTGCAGATCTTCTGCCTGATCGAGTTCGCGGTTGCGGCCGCGGCGATGGGGCTTGTCGTTGCGGGAAAAGAGCTTTCCGCCGCGATTCCGGGCTTCTGCGGCTTCGGGCTGAGCTTTCAGCTTGACGGCTTCCGCGCGCTGTACGCGCTGGTGGCGGGCGTGATGTGGCTGATGACCTCGCTGCTTTCCGGCGATTATTTCGCGCATCACTACCGCAACCGCAACCGGTATTATTTCTTCTTCCTGCTGACGCAGGGCGCGACGGTGGGCGTGTTCCTCTCCGCGGATCTGTTCACCACGTTCATCTTCTTTGAAATTATGAGCTTCACCTCGTACACGTGGGTCGCGCACGACGAGACGCCGGGCGCGATGCGCGCGGCGGAAACGTATCTGGCGGTCGCGATCATCGGCGGCATGGTGATGCTGATGGGCCTGTTCCTGCTGTGGAACGCGGTCGGCACGCTGACGATCTCCGAGCTCTACGAGGCGGCGAAGGCCTGTCCGCGCAAGGGCACGATCTGGGCGGCGAGCATCTGCATCCTCTTCGGCTTCGGCGCGAAGGCGGGCATGTTCCCGCTGCACATCTGGCTGCCGAAGGCGCACCCGGTTGCGCCCGCGCCGGCCTCCGCGCTGCTCTCCGGCATCCTCACCAAGTCCGGCATTTTCGGCGTGATCGTCGTTTCGGCGAACATCTTCCGCGCGAGCACGGCGTGGGGCAACATGCTCCTCGTGCTCGGCCTGATTACGATGCTGGGCGGCGCGGTGCTGGCGGTGTTTTCCATCAACCTCAAGCGCACGCTCGCCTGCTCCTCGATGAGCCAGATCGGCTTCATCCTGACGGGCATCGCGATGGGCTGTCTGCTGGGCGAGGAGAACGCGCTGGCGGCGCGCGGCGCGCTGCTCTACATGGTCAACCATTCGCTCTTCAAGCTGGTGCTGTTCATGGCGGCGGGCGTGGTGTATATGAACCTGCACAAGCTGAACCTGAACGATGTGCGCGGATTCGGCCGCAAAAAGCCGATTCTGCATTTCGCGTTCCTGATGGGCGCGGTCGGCCTGATGGGCGTGCCGGGCTTCTCCGGCTACGTCTCCAAGACGCTGATTCACGAGGGCATTGTGGAATACGCCGAGCTGCTCGCGGAGGAGGGCATGGGCGCGCTGGCGCTGCTCTACCGCGGCGCGGAATGGATTTATCTGTTCTCCGGCGGCCTGACCGGCGCGTATATGATCAAGCTCTACATCTGCCTGTTCTGGGAAAAGCACCCGACGCAGCAGATTGCCTACGAAGCGAAAAAGCCGTACATGGGCAAGCTCTCCGCGCTGGCGCTCCTTCTGAGCGCGGCGATTGTGCCGGCGCTGGGGCTCACGCCGAACCTGACGATGGACAAAATCGCGGATATCGCGGGCGGCTTCCTGAACGCGGCCGCGCCCGCGCACGCGGTGCACTATTTCTCGCTGACCAACATCAAGGGCGCCTGCATCTCGCTGGCAATCGGCCTGATCGTGTATCTGCTCTTCATCCGCACGAAGCTGATGAAGAAGGAGAACGGCGTGCGCGAATACATCGATCTCTGGCCGAGCTGGCTGGATATTGAGGATCGCCTCTATCGCCCAGCGATTGGCGGCCTGCTGGAACTTGGCGGCCGGTTCGCGGGGCTGGGCAGCGAAACGACGCTGGAAACCTATGTGTATCGCCCGATGATCCGCGCGCTGACGCTGTTCTTCGCGGCGGTGTTCGGCTTCCTCGGCGGCCTGACGGACTTTGTGGCCGACCTCATCGCCCGCAAGGTGCTCTCCGCCAGAAGGAAGAAGCTGGAAAACCGCGTCGGCAACGCCGTGACCCGCGCCGTCGGCGGCGTGTTCGACGGCATGGTCGAGGGGCTGAACCAGACGGTTCTGCGCGGCCACCGGATCGAGCACCACGCGATGGCGAGAATCTCCGCCGCATGGGACGGCGCGATGGACGCCATCAGCCAGATGAGCCACACGATGAGCTACGGCCTGCTGCTGTTCGGGCTGGGGCTGTGCGTGACGCTGCTGTATCTGATGTTCTATTGAGAATATGCCAAAAAAGCGCCGTTTTCCTTTTACGGGGAAAGCGGCGTTTTTGCGTGAAAACGGATTGACAGGAAGATTATAAGCCGTTAAAATATAATCTTGTGCAATATGAAATGTTGATGATATGAACCCGTCAGAGAGAGAGGAAGAAAATGGCGAATCCGGCTGAAAACAATGTGAAAAACGAATCTCCCGCGCAGGAGAATAAGATGGGCGTGATGCCCGTCGGCAAGCTGCTCTTTACCATGAGCCTGCCGATTATGATTTCCATGCTCGTGCAGGCGCTCTACAACGTGGTGGATTCCATGTTTGTGGCGCGCGTGAGCGAGAACGCGCTGACGGCGCTGAGCATGGCGTTCCCGATTCAGAACCTGATGATCGCGGTTTCGGCGGGTCTGGGCGTCGGCCTGAACGCGGTGCTCTCCCGCGCGCTGGGCGCGAAGGACGAAAAGGGCGTGAACCGCGCGGCGACCAACGGCATCATGCTGCTGTTCATCTGCGGCCTTGTCTTCATGCTCGGCGGCGCGACGATCGTTCGCCCGTACTTTGAAATGCAGACGGATATCGCGGAAATCGTCGAGAGCGGCGTGGATTACACGACCATCGTGATGCTCGGCTCGATGGGCATTTTCATGCAGATCCTCTTTGAGCGCCTGCTGCAAAGCACCGGCCGCACGCTGCTGACGATGGTGAGCCAGGGCGCGGGCGCGATTGCCAACATCATTCTCGACCCGATCTTCATCTTCGGCCTGTTTGGCGTTCCGAAGATGGGCGTTGCGGGCGCGGCGTATGCCACCATCCTCGGCCAGTGGATCGCGGCGGCGATTGGTCTGGTGATGAACATTCGCAAAAACCCGGAGGTCTCCATCAGCATGAAGGGCTTCCGCCCGCACGGCGCGACGATCCGCCGCATCCTCGCCATCGGTATTCCGTCGGTGGTGATGCAGTCCATCGGCTCGATTATGACCTTCCTGATGAACCAGATTCTCATCGCGTTCTCCGCCACGGCGGTAGCGGTGTTCGGCGTGTATTTCAAGCTCCAGAGCTTCGTGTTCATGCCGGTGTTCGGCCTGAACAACGGCACGGTGCCGATTGTGGCGTATAACTTCGGCGCGCGCAGGGGCGACCGCATGCGGCAGACGATCAAGTATTCCATCAGCGCGGCGGTGGCGATTATGATCGTGGGCATGCTGATGTTCCAGTCCATCCCGGATAAGTTGCTGCGCCTGTTCGACGCATCCGAAGAAATGCTGCGCATCGGCGTTCCGGCGCTGCGCATCATCTCTCTGGCCTTCCCGCTGGCGGGCTTTGGCATCGGCGCAAGCTCGGTGTTCCAGGCGCTGGGCTACAGCGTGTATTCCATGATTATCTCGCTGATTCGTCAGCTCGTGGTGCTCATCCCGTGCGCGTATGCCATCGGCCGGGTGACGGGCGACGTGACGGGCGTGTGGTGGGCGTTCGTGATCGCGGAGCTGGTTTCGCTGACGGCCAGCGCGCTGTATCTGCGCCGCGTGAACCGCGACGTGATCCGCACCCTCTGATTCAATCGAAAAACAAAAAGGCTGTTCTTTCTCAAAAAGAAAGAGCGGCCTTTTTCTGTAAAAACAGTAAATGAGCAAATCCGAAATTTTGCACAAATTCCAATAACGGGCGCGCGATGCGCGCCTACCTAACTCCCTCAGTCACGGCTGCGCCGTGCCAGCTCCCTCGAAGAGGGAGCTCTTTATCAGGTTATTTTCCGTCTAAGTAATAAGTTACGCCGTGCCCGTAGGGGCGCGCATTGCGCGCCCGCGTTTTGTGCAGCATTTGCTTTTTGCTCAACGATTGTAAAAATAAAAATGGAGAAAAAGCGCATCGGGCGGTTATCCCGCCAGTTTGACGGAAACAAAGACCGCGATTGCAAAAATTGCCAGCACGGCCAGCGCCAGATAGGGCGCGATTTTGTCAAAGCCGATGCGAAAATCGTGAATCCTGTTTTCCACGCCGACGCTGCGCTCAGCAAAGCGCGCATAAATTTCGTCGCTCATGGCATCGGCGTCGCTTTCGTCGAATAGAATGGAAGAAACGGCTTCCCGCGCCGAATCGGCCTTCGGTGTGGAAGAACAGGCAAAATGCGCGGCGGATTTTCCGGCGATCTTCGCGATTTCCGCTTCGGAAAACCCGGCATGCGCAAGGCAAAACGCCCCGCGCCGGGCGAGCGGCAGTTTCAGGAACACACATAAATTGTCCGTAACGGCAAACGGGAGGGACATGCCCTCAAGCGCCTTTTTGTCGGGAAGACGGTGCAGCTTTCGGCCGAAGTAATCGACGCAGAGCGTGAAGCCGCTTGAAAAAAGCAGGAATTTTGCGTCATTTTCTTTGATTTGTGGGTCTTTGGCCGCGCCAAGACGTAAGAAAGTTTTGAACGCCAGATTTCGCGCGTCCTTGTCGTTTTCGGTCATTGCAAAGCAGAGGCGGCGGATATCCGGATACCAGCGGGAAAAGAAATCGTCAAACCCCTCACAAACTGCATGCATGATTTAAACTCCTTTCACAATATGCAATTAAACTCATGTTCATGCGCTTTAACGTGAAAATAGGAATTTTTTGAAATTAAGACTTGCAAATCGAAAAAGCGCGTGCTATAATCCGATTATAACATGACAGCGCGGGAGCCGCAAGCGCCCGCTTCTGCCAACATGATAAGGGAGGAAATTGCGATGAAAAAACGTCTTCTTGCGTGGCTTCTTTTGATGGCCATGCTCCTGACCGTCGGCGCGGTGGCCGCGGCGGAAACGAACCCGAACGCCGGGCTGGGCTATTACCCCGGCACGAGCGAAAAGGGCTGGATCAGCGTGGAATGTTCCACGATGAGCAAGATGAACCCGTTCCTCCAGACCTACTCCACCGAGTTCTCCATCAACCGCCACATCTGGGATTGTCTCGTCAAGCTCAGCCCGGAAGATAACTCCATCGTCCCGGCCGCGGCCGAGAGCTGGGAATCCTCCGAGGATGGCATGAACTGGACGTTCCACATCCGCAAGGGTATGAAGTGGGTCAATTCCAAGGGCGAGGTCATCGGCGACGTGACCGCCAACGACTTCGTGTTCGCGTGGCGTCAGCTCCTGAATCCGGCGAACGCCGCCGAGTATTACGCCTTCGCGACCGTCTTTAAGAACGGTCAGGCCTACTACGATTACGCTTCCGGCATGGACGGCGCGCCCGAGGTCAAGATCGAGGACGTCGGCTTCAAGGCGGCGGACGATTACACGCTCGTCTGCGAGCTGGAGAACTACCTGCCGTACTTCCTGCAGTATGTGAAGTTCGAGGTCATGGCGCCGGTATACGAGCCCTTCTACACCGAGGTCGGCGCCGACCTGTTCGGCACCGCGCCGGAATACATCTGCTACAACGGCCCGTTCTACATGAGCGAGTGGGTGCTGGAGAACAGCATCAGCTGCCCGAAGAACGAATCCTACTGGGATGCGGACAAGGTCAACCTCGCCGGCATCAAGTGGGTGAAGTACACCGATACCAACGCGAAGTTCAACGCCTTTGTCGGCGGCGAGCTGGATGTGCTCGACCTGACCGGCGAGCAGCGCGCCATGCTGGAGGCAGAAGGCTATAAGCCGAGCAACTACATGGGCGGCTACAGCTACTGGTACTGGTGCAACGTCAAGGATACGGCGCGCGACGTGGCCAACATGAACCTGCGCAAGGCCATCAGCGCGGCGCTGGATCGCGAGCAGATCATCGCGACCGTGTATAAGAACGACAACGAGCCGTCCCCGTGTCTGGCCTATGGCATCAGCGGCGTGAACACCGAGACCTTCGGCGAGGCCGTGGTCGCGGCCAACGGCGGCAATCCGCTGTACGCGCCGACCGCCGATCTGGACAGCGCGAAGGAATACCTCGCCAAGGCGCTTGAAGAGCTGGGCTACAAGGACGCTTCCGAAGTCAGCCTCTGCCTGATGACCTCCGAGGGCACGCAGAACGAGCTGCTCAGCCAGGTCGTGCAGGAGCAGCTCCGCAAGAACCTCGGCCTGAATGTCACCATCGAGGTGCTGACCATCACCGAATGGCGCGCCCGCCGCAATTCGCTGGACTTTGACGTCTGCTTCGGCGGCTGGGGCCCGGACTACAACGACCCGATGACCGACCTCGATCTGATGATGAGCACCAACGGCAACAACCACACCGGTTATGCCGACGCGGATTACGACGCGCTGATCGAGTCCACCAAGACCGAGCGCGACGCGGCCGCCCGCGAGCAGATCTTCGTGCAGGCTGAAATGAAGCTGGCCGAGGATATGCCGGTGATCCCGGTCTACTGGCGTCACGAGGATTACGCGGCCAGCGAAAAGCTGGTCGAGGGCTATGCCCGTAAGCCGTTCCAGGCGTACAACTTCATCTACACCAAACTTGCCGACTGAGACAAAATCTGCCCTCTAAACGAAGAAAAGCGGCATGGGAAGACCCATGCCGTTTTCTTCCATTTCAAGGGCGAAATGAAAAGGGCATGAAAGAAACAAAAAAGGAGGGAGCGCGTTGATTCGCTACATTATCAAGCGTCTCGTCTATGCGGTGCTGACGCTGTTTGTGCTCATCTCGCTCACGTTTTTTATGATGCGCATGCTTCCGGGCGACCCGTTCATCGGCGATAAGACCGTCTCTGCGACGGCCATGGCCAACATGAACGCGAAATACGGTCTGGATAAGCCTGTGTTTGTGCAATATCTGATGTATATGGGCAACTGCCTGCGCGGCGATTTGGGGATTTCCATCACCTATAACCGCGACGTGATGACCATTATCTCCGAATCGTTCCTCGTTTCGGCGGATCTGGGCATCCGCGCGATCATCTTTGCCGTCATCATCGGTATTCTGCTCGGCGCTGTGGCCGCCATCAAGCGCGGCAGCGTGTGGGACTCCGTATCCATGTTCATCGCCATGATCGGCGTCTCCGTGCCGAGCTTCATTCTGGGCGCGGTGCTGCAATACTTCCTCGGCTTGCAGCTGCGCAAAACCTTCGGCATCAATCTCTTCCCGATTCAGGGCTGGGGCAAGTTCAACCAGACGCTGCTGCCCTCCTTCGCGCTGGGACTCGGTTCGCTGGCGACGGTTTCCCGCCTGATGCGCACGAGCATGCTCGACGTGCTGGGGCAGGATTACATCAAGACCGCCAAATCGAAGGGCCTCTCGCAGGGCAAGATCCTCTGGCGGCACGCGCTGCGCAACGCCATCATGCCGGTGGTGACGGTGATGGGCCCGACGGTGGCCTCCGTGCTGACGGGCACGTTCGTCATCGAGAGCATCTTCAACATCCCCGGTCTGGGCAAGTACTTTGTCACCAGCATCAAAGACCTTGACTACACGATGATCGGCGGCACGGTCGTCTTCTACGGCGGCCTGCTGATCGTCTGCACTCTGGTGGTCGATCTGCTGTACGGCTTCATCGATCCGCGCGTGAAACTGGAGGGCTGAGCATGGAACACATTGAAAAATCCCGCTTTGCCCACGTCGGCCAAAGCGCGCAGGAGAGCGAATCCATCAAGCGCCAGAGCCTCACGTTCATGCAGGACGCCATGCGCCGCCTGTGGAAGAACAAGGTGGCGGTGGTCTGCGTCGCGGTCATTCTGCTGCTGACGGCGATGAGCATTTTTGCGCCGATGGTTTCCAAATTCGACTATCGCGAGCAGCATTACAGCCACACCAACGCCCCGATGGGCACGGTTTGCAACGAAAGCGGCGCGGAGGGCGAAGGCCACGTGCATTATTTCGGCACGGATACGCTCGGCCGCGACATCTTCACCCGCATCTGGATGGGCGGCCGCGTGTCGCTGACCATCGCCGTGGTCAGCGCGCTGGTCGATCTGATTCTGGGCAGCATTTACGGCGGCGTCTCCGGCTACTTCGGCGGCACGCTGGATATTATTATGATGCGCCTGCTGGAGATCATCAACGGTATTCCGTACCTGATTATCGTCATTCTGCTGATGATGATTCTCAGACCCGGCATGATGACCATCATCATCGCTTATTCGCTCGTCGGCTGGATTCCGATGGCTCGCCTCGTGCGCGGTCAGGTTGTCGCGCTCAAGCAGCAGGAATACATCGCGGCGGCGGAAGCCATGGGCGCGGGGCCCGCGCGCATCATCGCGCGCCATCTGCTGCCCAACACGCTCTCCGTGGTGATCGTCCGCGTGACGCTCTCCATCCCGAGCGCCATCTTTTCGGAGGCCTACCTCAGCTACATCGGTCTGGGCATTCCGCTGCCGATGTGCTCCTGGGGCTCGCTGGCGCAGCTCGGCATTGAAAATTTCCGCATCTATCCCTACCAGCTCATCATTCCGGCAATCTGCATCAGCCTGACGATGCTGGCGTTCAATATGTTCGGCGACGGCCTGCGCGATGCGTTTGACCCGCGCCTGAGGAGGTAAGGCGGCATGGCAGAGAGAGTTTTGGATATGGAAAACCTGCATGTGTCGTTTGACACCTATGCGGGCGAGGTCAAGGCTGTCCGCGGCGTGACGCTGCACGTGGACGAGGGCGAGGTGCTGGCGATTGTCGGCGAGAGCGGCTGCGGCAAGTCCGTGACCGCGCAGACGATTATGAAGCTCAACCCGATGCCCCCGGCGCGCATCGTCGAAGGCAGCATCAATCTGGCCGGGCACGACGTCGTGAAGGCCAGCGAAAAAGAAATGCAGAAAATTCGCGGCAAGGAAGTCGCTATGATTTTCCAGGACCCGATGACCTGCATGAACCCGACCACACAGGTCGGCAAGCAGATTGTCGAGTCCATCAAGCTGCACAGGCATCTCTCCCGGCAGGAGGCGAAGGAAGAGGCGGTCAAGTGCCTCAAGCAGGTCAACATCCCCAACCCGGAGGAGCGCGCCAAGCAGTATCCGCACGAGTTTTCCGGCGGCATGCGCCAGCGCGCGATGATCGCCATGGCGCTGAGCTGCAACCCGAAGCTGCTGATCGCCGACGAGCCGACGACGGCGCTGGATGTGACGATTCAGGCGCAGATCATGGATTTGCTGGTGGAGCTGAAGGACAAGATCAACACCGCCATCATCCTCATTACGCACGACCTCGGCGTGGTCGCGGGCATCGCCGACCGCGTCGCCGTGATGTACGCGGGCAAGGTGGTTGAGACCGGCACGACCGCGCAGATTTTCTACGAGCACAAGCATCCCTACACGGAGGCGCTGCTGCGCAGCCTGCCCTCCGCCGAGGCGGGCAAGCGCGAACCGCTGATGAGCATACCGGGCACGCCGCCCGACCTGCTCTGCCCGCCGAAGGGCTGCGGCTTTGCGGCGCGCTGCCGCCACTGCATGCAGATTTGCCGCGAGGAGCAGCCGCCGGAGTTTGAACTGGGCGACGGGCACAAGGCGAGCTGCTGGCTGCTGCACCCGGATTGCCCGTGCGCAGCGGAGAGGGGGGACGACCAATGACGGACGAGATTCTGGTTCGCGCCGAACACATTTGCAAATATTTCAAGATTGGCGGCGGGCGCATGCTGCACGCGGTCGAGGACGTCAACCTCGACATCCACCGCGGCGAGACGCTCGGTCTTGTCAGCGAGAGCGGCTGCGGCCAGAGCGAGCTGGAACAGGCCATCGCTGTGCTGAACGAAAAGCACGCAGAGGCGGAAGAATACGATCTGTACGACCCCTACGGTTAGCCCTCTCCCAGAGGTCGAGCCAATGTACTGCCATCCG
>OHWT01000212.1_pt1 | contig 12153 bp, 10 predicted proteins | sample 1579791 | NCBI WGS metagenome assembly OHWT01 (sample SAMEA3882512, study PRJEB24775) | human gut metagenome | biome: human-associated habitat; feature: intestine environment; material: feces | place: Netherlands | collected 2009/2010
AGTTCTTTCTTTTTTGTTGCTCGGAAAACGGAAAGTGCGTGTTCTGCCTGATAATAAATTTCTCCGGAATCTGCATTCGTCAAGGTGATGAAAAGGCGGGCATTGGAAGTTTTATTTTTTGCAGTGCCCTCAAGTGTAAACATCTTCAACTCAGGAACTGTACAGGTAAACGTCTCTGTAAGAATGGGGGAATCCGAGGACAAGGTTATGGTACCTGTAGGTTTATGAGTTGTCATCATAACATACTCAATGGGCTGATGAAGGTTAAAACGAAACTGGGCTTTATACATAAGAAGACATATACCACTGATAGAGAGAAGAATGATAAAAAGCGAGAGGATATGTCCTGGTATTTTCTTTTCTTTATTCATATATAGAATCTCCTGTGTAAAAAAATATTTGTGAAATATGCTCTGCTATTCACACAAAAATAAAATTTCATGTTAAAATATTATAACGAATCGGAAATAAATATGCAATGATTTATAAGAAAAGAGAGGGATAAATGAAGAAACGGAAGCGCTTACTGGTTATACTTTCAACATTTGTCATGGCTGCTCAGCCCCTGTGCGTTGCCGCAGAAATGCAGGATGCAGAAGGCTTTGGGGCAGTAGAAGAAATATGGGCTGACGAGGAGAACGAGGAGGAATTTTCAGCTGCTCCTGAAGTGGGGAATGAGGATTTAAATGGCTTTCAGGCTGAAATTTCCACAGAGGAAAATGACAGGATTGAGGCAGAAGAATCTGGTGAGATCATCTCCGGTGCTATTGCAGGAGATTCCGTTGACAGCGGCATCAGCCTTTTTTCTCTGGACTATTACACGGATAGCTATGGTGCTCAGTTGGATGGAAATGCAAAGGCCTTGTACGATCTTCTGGTGCAGAATTATGTGGTGGATTACAGCCAGTATCTGGACAGCGTTGATTTTCCTTTTGAATTTCCTGATACCATTACATTTGAAGCAGTTGTTGAGGATGGCAGTTTTCAGAGAAAAGGAGAAAGCTATGTACAGGCTACCGATGATGTGAAAACAGCAATTCAGGCAGCTTCAGATGCTTTTTCCTATGATTATCCACAAGCTTTCTGGTTCAGGGGCAGCAACTATGGATACCGGGTCAGCTGTGTTCGGGATGGATCCTCTTCTACCGGATACAGGGGAACCTTTAAGAATTTCACCTTTAAACCGGCGAACAGGGAAATCAGTGAGAATGCCCATACTCGAATGGGGGATTTTATGAATGGTGTTCAGAGTGCTGTTGCAGAGCTGAATGAGCAGACTGTGGGCATGGATATGGAGCAGAAAATAAAGCGGATTCATGATTATATCTGTCAGAGAGTTACTTACAGGAACGATAATACTTTGTGGGTGCATTCTGCCGCCTCGTTGTTTCTGGATGCAGATCCTGCATTTGTCTGCGAGGGCTATGCGAAATCCATGAAAATTTTCTGCTATTATATGGGAATAAATTGTGCCTGTGTCAGCGGAACAGCCAGGGGAACTTCTTCAGGAACTCCTGGAGCGCACATGTGGAATTATGTACAGATGGATGATGGAAACTGGTATCTGGTGGATGCCACATGGGATGATGTGGGAACCCCGCCATCTTCACGGTATTTGCTGGTAGGAAGGGCTACAAAGGGGCAATATATTACCATTGGTGAGGAGCGTGTGGAGTATACCAGTTTTTCTACTACTTCAGCAGAAACGGCTGGTCCTGTGTTTATTTTGCCGGTTCTGGCAGAAGAGAGTTATGCAGATAATAAGGGGAAAAATGAGCCCGCAGTTACAGTTGTGCCTACAGTGACACCAACTGCGGCGGTAAGTGCGGAACCGACCCCGACTGTAAGTGCGGAACCGACCCCAACCGTAAGCGTGATACCCACTCCAACCGTAAGTGCAGAACCGACTCCGACCGTAAGCGTAGAACCGACTCCGACTGCAAGTGCGGAACTGACTCCGACCGTAAGCGTGAAACCGACGCCAACCGTAAGTGTGGCTCCGACCCCGACTGCAAGTGCGGAATCGACTCCGACCGTAAGCGTGAAACCGACGCCGATCGTAAGTGCGGAACCGACCCCAACCGCGAGCGTAGCACCGATACCCACTGTAAGCGTCACTCCAATCCCGACTGCAACCCCAGTGCCGACTGCGACACCCGTGCAAACTACCACCACACTTACCTTACGGGTAAAACAAACCTACAAGTCCGGTGGTAAAATAAAGTCAGTCCGCACCACCAATAAGAAAATTGTCAAAGTGGATAAGAAGGGCAAAATCACTGGAAAAAAAGCCGGAAAAGCAACGGTAACCATCACTTATACCAACGGAAGCCGTAGGATTTACCAGGTAAAAGTGCAGAAAGGTATTGTAAAAACAATTGCTGTTTCCGTGAATAAACGGAATATAATCCTTGCCAAAAAAGGAAAAAGCTTTCAGCTGAGAGTCACTCTCACACCAGTCACCAGCCAGCAAAAAGTAACTTATAAAAGTTCCAATTCCAAAGTAGCAGCAGTAAATTCAAAAGGAAAAATAGTTGCGAAAAAGAAAGGAACAGCTACAATTACAGTGAAGTCAGGAAACAAAAAAATTACCTGTAAAGTCAAAGTAAAGAAATAACTCCTAAATACTGTCAGAACCGAAACAAAATAAAGTTTTGGTTTTGACAGTATTTTTTTATTGACAAAGTCCAAAAATGTGATATACTTTGATAATCAAACTATTTTAAATTAAAAATAAGAACTACACAACATACCTGGAGGGTATTATGGTTGGAAAAATAAAGGGAACCGGTTCCTACAGGCCGGTTCAGGTGTGGGACAATGACAAACTGTCCCACATGATGGATACAAGTGATGAGTGGATTCGTGGGCGAACCGGAATCGGTCAGAGACACATTGCAAGCCGTGGAGAGACCGTTGCTTATATGGCAGCTCGTGCGGCTGAGGAAGCTCTTTCAGATGCAGGAATGCGACCGGAAGAGATTGACTTGCTCCTGGTGTCTACCATGTCATCTGAAAGAATCATGCCGTGTGCTGCATGCGAAGTGCAGAAGTTGATCGGTGCAGTGAACGCGGCCTGTTTTGATCTGAACGGTGCATGTACAGGATTTCTGTTGGCGTTGAATACAGCCCAGGCCTATCTGGGACAGCAGATTTATCGCAGGGCATTGGTAATTGGTTCTGAAACTCTTTCCCATCTTACAAACTGGAAGGACAGAAGTACCTGCGTATTGTTTGGCGATGGCGCCGGTGCGGTGGTGCTGGAAGCGGAAGAAAATGCAGTCTATACCCAGGCTGTTCATTCTATTGGAAGTAAAGGCGAAGCCCTTACCTGTGTCAGCCGCAATCAGCAGCAATTTATAGAAAAAGACGCAGATATTTCTTCAACTTACATGCAGATGGATGGAAAAGAAGTATTCAAATTTGCAGTTTCCAAAGTTCCGGAAGTGATTATGGAGGTTTTGGAAAAAGCAGGAAAAACAAAAGAAGAAATCCGCTTTTACATGCTTCATCAGGCGAATAAAAGAATCGTTGCTTCAGTGTCAAAACACATGAACGAACCTTTGGAAAAGTATCCGATGAATATAGAAAATCTGGGAAATACATCCTCCGCAAGCATTCCGCTTCTCCTGGATGAGTGGAATAAAAAAGGCAGATTAAATTCAGGAGACTGGATTATCCTTTCAGGATTTGGCGGTGGACTTACCTATGGAGCCAGCCTGCTTCAGTGGTAAAAATGTGTATCAGGGCTTTGAAAAATAAAACTATAGCAGATAAAAAAGCTGCTTTGCTCTGGAAATCAGGTAATTCAGGCTGATTAATACAGGTTGTTAGAAAGCGTTTTGAAAATCATTTCCGCAATCTGCGGGCTCTATTTTGCAGTATATTTTGCAGAATACCTTTTTCAAACACACTCTGGTCATATAAAGTGAACAGCAACCACGTAAAGCTTTGAATCATAAAAAGTTAAAAATGGATTTGAAAATCTAAAAAACAAAATAAGGAGAACAAAAAATGTTAGAAAAAATCAAAGAAATCGCAGCAGATTCATTAGGAGCAGACGTAAGTACAATGACAGCAGAAACATCTTTCAAAGAAGATCTCGGAGCAGATTCTCTTGATCTTTTTGAGATGGTAATGGCACTGGAGGAAGAGTTTGAGGTAGAGATTCCTACTGAAGATCTTGAGAATATTAAGACCATCGGTGATGTGGAAAGCTATCTTCAGAGTCGCCAGTAATTTGGAAATTTTGTATTCAGGCTTTGACAGTATACATAAATAATAAGCCGGAATGTCAGGAAATATAAGTTGTTTACAGAATGATACCGGCATGTATTTGCCATAGGCGGGCATGGTATAACGGAATTACAGAATGGAGAATTTCATGAAAACAGAAGTTACAGAATTACTTGGAATTGAATACCCGATCATTCAGGGCGGCATGGCCTGGGTGGCAGAATATCATCTGGCAGCAGCTGTTTCAGCAGCTGGTGGGCTGGGGCTGATTGGAGCCGCAAGCGCTCCTGCAGACTGGGTTCGTCAGCAGGTACGGGAGGTGAAAAAACTCACCGATAAACCTTTTGGTGTGAATATTATGCTGATGAGTCCATACGCAGATGAGATTGCACAGGTAATTGTGGAAGAAAAAGTTCCAGTGGTTACAACCGGTGCAGGAAACCCTGAGAAATACATGAAAATGTGGAAAGAAGCAGGAGTAAAGATCATTCCGGTTATTGCTTCTGTGGCTCACGCAAAGAGAATGGAGCGATGCGGAGCGGATGCTGTAGTGGCAGAAGGATGTGAATCCGGTGGTCATATCGGTGAGACAACCACAATGGTTCTGGTGCCTCAGGTCGTAGATGCAGTGAACATTCCGGTTATTGCAGCTGGTGGAATCGCAGACGGAAGAGGGATTGCAGCAGCCTTCATGCTTGGTGCAAAAGCCGTTCAGATGGGAACTCATTTTGTGGCAACCACAGAGTGCTGGGCACATCAGAATTACAAAGATATGATACTGAAAGCAAAGGACATTGATACAAAGGTAACCGGTCGTTCCACCGGTCATCCGGTACGTGCTCTCCGCAATCAGATGACAAAAGAATACTTGAAAAAAGAGGCAGAAGGAGTTCCGTTTGAGGAACTGGAGCAGATGACGCTTGGCAGCCTGCGCCGTGCTGTTGTAGACGGAGATGTGAAAATGGGAAGCGTTATGGCTGGTCAGAGTGCAGGGCTTGTGAAGGAGCAGATGAGCTGTCAGGAACTGATCAGGAAGCTGGTAAAAGAGACGGATGCGTTGTTGAAAGGAACTGGAATTTATGAGTAAGATCGCATTTCTTTTCCCTGGACAGGGAGCACAGAAGGCTGGAATGGGACAGGATTTTTATGAAAAGTATCCCTCTGCCAGACAGGTTTTTGACCAGGCAAGTCAATGGCTTTCTCTGGATATGAAAGCTCTTTGCTTTGAAAAAAATGACAGATTAAACCTTACAGAATATACGCAGGCAGCACTGGTAACCACCTGTCTTGCAATGGAAAAAGTGGTGGAGGAGTGTGGGCTTTATCCGGATATAACTGCCGGATTAAGCCTTGGAGAGTACTGTGCCATCGCTGTTTCAGGTGGAATGAGTGTGAAAGATGCCATAGTAACTGTGCGAAAAAGAGGAATCCTTATGGAACACGCAGTGCCGGCAGGAGAAGGCTCTATGGCAGCTGTTATAGGTCTTGATGCAGATAAGATCCAGAACGCAATTGCAGGAACAAAGGCTGAAATTGCCAATTACAACTGCCCTGGACAGATTGTTATCACAGGACCAAAACCTGCTGTAGAAGAAGCTTCTGTGAAGCTGAAAGAAGCCGGTGCAAGACGTGTACTTTCCCTTGCAGTAAGTGGCCCTTTTCATTCCTCTTTGCTTCAAAATGCAGGAAAAGAACTGGAAAAAGAACTGTCAAAAGTGGAATTTTCCGGTCTGAAGATTCCTTATGTGACCAATGTGACTGCCCAATATGTGACAGACATCAGAGAGACAAAAGATCTTCTTGCAAGGCAGATTTCTTCCTCTGTTCTCTGGCAGCAGAGTGTGGAAAAGATGATTCAGGAGGGTGTGGATACTTTCGTAGAAATTGGTCCCGGAAAGACTTTGGCTGGTTTTATGAAGAAAATAGCGCCGGAAATGAAGACCTATAATATTCAGAATGTGGAAGATCTTGAACAGATTTCAGATCTTATACACAGTAGAAAATAAGATCAAAAACAGTTAATTAAAATAATACAGGTATTATCAGAAGCAGCCGATACGGAGAAATTCAGAAGTGGTTAACAAAGGAAAAGTTAATGTTTGTCGTGCTGGAAAAATATGATATTCACCTGACTTTACAGGAGTAAAACAAGGAATGAATGCAGAAAAAAAGATTGCAGTTGTAACAGGTGCTTCCCGTGGAATCGGAAGAGCGATTGCTCTTGAGCTTGCTGCTAAGGGAGCATTTGTAGTTATAAATTATAATGGTTCAAAAGAAAAAGCGGAGGCAGTGAAAGCTGAGATTATTGCTGCCGGAGGTGCGGCTGAAACCAGTCAGTGCAACGTATCTGACTTTGATGCCTGCGGTGCTTTTATTAAAGAAACAGTAAAAAAATATGGACAGATAGATATCTTGGTGAATAACGCAGGAATTACAAAAGACGGGCTTCTGATGGCAATGAGTGAGGATGATTTCTGCGGAGTTATAGATACAAATCTTAAAGGAACTTTTAACTGCATTCGTCATGTGGCCAGACAGATGTTGAAGCAGAAAAGCGGACGCATTGTAAATATGGCATCCGTTGTAGGCATCGGCGGAAACCCCGGACAGGCTAATTATGCAGCCTCAAAAGCAGGTGTGATCGGTCTCACAAAGACTGCAGCAAAGGAACTTGCATCAAGAGGAATTACCGTAAATGCCGTTGCTCCTGGCTTTATCAGAACGGACATGACAGATGTACTTTCTGATAAGGTAAAAGAAGAAACCTTGAAGAATATTCCTATGGGAACTTATGGTGAACCGGAGGATGTAGCCAAGGCAGTAGCATTCCTGGCATCACCGGAAGCCAGATATATTACAGGGCAGGTTTTGTGCGTAGATGGAGGAATGTTATGAGTAAAAGACGTGTAGTGGTGACTGGACTTGGAGCAGTAACACCTGTGGGAAATAATGTGCAGGCCTTCTGGGAAAGTGTAAAAACAGGCAAAATAGGAATCGGAGAAATTACCAGATTTGATACTGCAGATTTTAAGGTGAAGCTTGCTGCAGAAGTAAAAAATTTTAATGCAAAAGATTATATGGATTTTAAAGCTGCCAAACGAATGGAGTTGTTTTCCCAGTATGCAGTGGCTGCATCAAAGGAAGCTATGGCAGATGCAGGAATTGAAATGGAAAAAGAAGATCCTTTCCGCATCGGGGTAATTGTGGGTTCTGGCATTGGAAGCCTTCCTGCAATGGAGGCAGCAGATCAGAGACTGATCCAGCGCGGACCATCCAAGGTTGACCCTCTTCTTGTTCCCAAAATGATCAGCAATATGGCCGCTGGAAACGTATCCATTGCGCTTGGTGCAAGGGGAAAATGCACCAACGTAGTGACTGCCTGTGCGTCTGGAACACATTGTATCGGAGATGCATTTCGTGCAATCCAGTATGGCGATGCAGAAGTTATGATCGCAGGGGGAACGGAAGGTGCGATCAGCCCGGTTGGTGTGGCTGGATTTACGAATCTGACCGCTCTTAGCACCAGTCAGGATCCATATCGTGCGTCCATTCCATTCGATAAAGAAAGAGGCGGTTTCGTAATTGGAGAAGGAGCCGGAGTTGTTGTTCTGGAGGAACTTGAGCATGCAAAAGCACGTGGTGCGAAGATCTATGCTGAGGTAGTGGGATATGGCGCAACTGCCGATGCCTACCACATTACGTCTCCGATTGAAGACGGCAGCGGAGCGGCACGTGCTATGATGGATGCCATGAAAGAAGCTGGTATACAGCCAGAAGAAATCGACTACATTAATGCGCACGGAACAGGTACACACCACAACGATCTTTTTGAAACAAGAGCCATTAAAGCAGCCCTTGGAGATGCGGCTAAGAAGGTAAAAATTAATTCTACCAAATCTATGATCGGACATCTTTTAGGAGCCGCCGGAGGTGTGGAAGCTGTTGTCTGTGTGAAGTCCATTGAGGAAGGTTTTATTCATCAGACTGTAGGCACAAAGGAGACAGAAGAAGAGTTGAATCTCGATTATTGCATCGGCGGACCAACACGGCAGGAAGTAAATTATGCTATGAGTAATTCTCTTGGATTTGGTGGACATAACGCAGTACTTTTAATGAAAAAATACAGGTAAAAGTGAGTAATATCAGTTTGCGAAGCCTGTAACTTTGAAGGTACTGAACAGCTACATTTAAAGTATGAATTGCTGCAGAAATTGCTGTAAATAAGGAGAAAAAATCATGGAATTTGAACAGATATTAAAGTTGGTTGACCATGTATCAGCTTCTCATCTGGAGTCTTTCTGCTATGAAAGTGATGGAGTGAAACTGACTTTAAATAATAAAATTGCACCTGTGATCATACCTGGAACCCTGCAAAATAACATGTTATCTGGTGCTGAAACAGGAGAAAAAGGTTTCGTATATGGAGAAAAATATAGCATTTCAGAACAGGCTCCAGATAGAAAAATAGCGGATAAAGAACTTTCTGCAAGTGAGAAAAAACAGGCTTCAGATACAGTGATTTCCAACGGAGAACCAACAGGAAATACTGTGAAATCTCCTCTGGTAGGAACATTCTATGCAGCTCCATCTGAGGATGCTCCTGCCTTTGTAAAAGTGGGAGATATAGTAAAAAAAGGACAGATTCTTGCTATTGTAGAAGCTATGAAACTGATGAACGATATTGAAAGCGATTTTGATGGAGAAGTTGCAGAAATTCTGGTTGAAAACGGTCAGCCTGTAGAGTATGGACAGCCGTTATTTGTAATCCGTTGATATAGAAAGAAGCTAAATTTTATAATATCCATGTTAAAAGGTCAGAATCCCTTTTGACACGCAGACCATTTTATCAAAAATAGGATAAATACATTTGTTTTTCAATGAAATAGGAGCAGATATGAATCACTTAAATATAAAACAAATTGAGGAAATCCTTCCTCATCGTCACCCGTTCCTTTTGGTTGACTACATCGAAGATTATGAACCGGGAGAATTTGCTGTTGGCTATAAATGTGTCACATTCCGGGAGGATTTTTTTAAAGGACATTTTCCCCAGGAGCCGGTAATGCCAGGCGTTCTGATCGTGGAGGCACTGGCACAGACAGGTGCGGTCGCGATTCTTTCCAAGCCTGAAAACAAAGGCAGGATTGCTTACTTTGGCGGCATTGATAAGTGCCGGTTTAAAGGAAAAGTTCAGCCTGGAGATAAGCTAAAACTGGAAATGAAAGTCATGAAACAGAAAGGGCCTATGGGTGTTGGAGAGGCTGTGGCAACTGTGGATGGAAAGGTTGTAGTGAAAGCGGAACTTACTTTTATGGTGGGCTAGATAGATATATATTACGATACTCGGAAGGGTGAAATTATGATCAGAAAGTTATTAATTGCCAATCGCGGAGAAATTGCCGTAAGGATCATCCGCGCCTGTCGGGAAATGGGAATAGAAGCAGTTGCAGTGTATTCTGAGGCAGACAAAGAAAGCCTGCATACGCAGCTTGCAGACGAAGCCATCTGTATTGGACCGGGACCTTCTGTTAAAAGTTATCTGAATATGGAAAGTATTATCAGTGCCGCCATAGTATCCGGTGCAGATGCAATACATCCTGGATTTGGCTTCTTATCTGAAAATGCCAGATTTGCCCAGATTTGTGAGCAGTGCGGCATCACTTTTGTGGGACCTCCATCACAGGTAATCCAGAATCTGGGAAACAAACAGATTGCCAGAAATACCATGGAAGCAGCAGGAGTTCCAGTAATCCCCGGCACTACAAAAGCTATTCTGGATGTGGAAACAGGAGCAAGAGAGGCCAGTCAGATTGGCTATCCGGTCATCATAAAAGCAGCTCTTGGAGGCGGTGGAAAAGGTATGAGAACTGCCTTCTCTCCGGAGGACTTTGAACTGGCATTTCTTACAGCCCAGAAGGAATCTCAGATCGCATTTGGAGATGGAACCATGTATATCGAGCATTTTGTGGAACATCCCAGACATATTGAATTTCAGATCCTTGCAGACAGTCATGGAAATGTAGTACACCTTGGAGAAAGGGACTGTTCGATTCAGCGAAATCATCAGAAAATGATTGAAGAATCTCCTTCTATGGCAGTGTCAGAAGAGCTGCGGAAAGAGATGGGAATTGCAGCAGTAAAAGCGGCGAAAGCAGCACATTATGTAAATGCCGGAACCATTGAATTTCTCCTTGAAAAGACAGGGAAATTTTATTTTATGGAGATGAATACCCGTATTCAGGTTGAGCATCCTGTGACAGAATGGGTTACCGGTCTGGATCTGGTTAAGGAGCAGTTAAGGATTGCTTCCGGGGAAGCTCTGCCTTTTTCCCAGGAAGATATTCATATTCAGGGACATGCTATAGAATGTCGTATTAATGCCGAAAATCCATGGAAAAATTTTCGCCCGTCACCTGGAACAATCACGGATCTTCATCTTCCCGGAGGCCAGGGAATCCGGGTAGATACAGGAATTTACAATGGTTATCAGATTCCACCGTATTATGATTCCATGCTTGCAAAGCTGATTGTACACGGCAATAACCGTGAGGAGGCGATTGCAAAAATGAAAAGCGCTCTGGGAGAAATGATCATTCAGGGTGTTGATACAAATGTAGACTATCAGTTTGAAATTATGAACGATCCGGACTATCAGAAAGGTGTATTTGATATCGGCTTTCTGGAGAGTCATCAGATCGGAGGAGTGAAGGTAAATGAAGCTTAGATATGCCTTTAAACGTACAATTGCAAACAAATCTGCAGGTGCAGATAAAGAACTGAAACCAGAAGTGCCGGATGGTATGCTGAAGAAATGCAATGCCTGCAAGGCCGCTGTATTTGTAGATGAGGTGAAAAAGAATGCCTATATCTGTCCGCATTGCGGTAATTATTTCCGTGTTCATGCAAGGAGAAGAATCGAAATGCTGGCAGATGAAGGAACCTTTGAAGAGTGGGATAAGGTAATGCCAATAAGTAATCCTTTGTCCTATAAAGGGTACGAAGAGAAGGTAAAAAAGCTTCAGGAAAAGACAAACCTGGACGAAGCAATTGTCACAGGAAAGGCAAAAATAGGCGGAATATCTGTAGTGCTTGGAGTGTGTGACAGCCGTTTTCTCATGGCTAGTATGGGAGAAAATGTGGGAGAAAAAATTGCCAGAGCAGTGGAAAGGGCAACACAGGAACGTCTGCCTGTAGTGCTTTTTGCCTGCTCAGGAGGTGCCAGAATGCAGGAAGGAATTGTATCCCTGATGCAGATGGCAAAGACTTCCGCAGCTTTAAAAAGACACAGCGATTCCGGGCTTCTTTATATCAGTGTCCTTACGAATCCAACTACCGGTGGTGTGACAGCAAGCTTTGCCATGTTGGGAGATATTATCCTGGCAGAACCAGGTGCATTAATTGGTTTTGCAGGTCCCAGAGTGATAGAACAAACGATCCGGCAGAAGCTTCCTAAAGGCTTTCAGAGTTCAGAATTTCTGTTGGAACATGGATTTATTGATCAGATTGCAGAACGAAAGAACATGAAAGAAACACTGGCCAGACTCTTGAAAATGCATTGTAAAAATGATTGTGCGGAAAGTCTGGAAGGACAGGAAAATGCAGAGAAGATTTCAGAAAAAAAATCTGATTCAGCTGACGGCATGTCTGTAAACAGCAAATCAAATGTTGATTTTACAACGAAAATCACAGCAAAAAAATCCGCCTGGGAGCATGTTTCTCTTGCACGAAGCAAAGAACGTCCAACAGGAAAAGATTATCTTCCCTGGCTGTTCGATTACTTTACAGAGCTTCATGGAGACAGACTTTTTGGCGATGATCCGGCTCTGGTTGGCGGTATTGCATACCTGGCAGGAAAGCCTGTAACGGTGATTGTCCAGGAAAAAGGAAGTGGTACAAAAGAGAATATTGCCCATAATT
>OHWT01000217.1_pt1 | contig 11923 bp, 9 predicted proteins | sample 1579791 | NCBI WGS metagenome assembly OHWT01 (sample SAMEA3882512, study PRJEB24775) | human gut metagenome | biome: human-associated habitat; feature: intestine environment; material: feces | place: Netherlands | collected 2009/2010
CGGCGGTGCAGGAGATTCGCGACGCGATGACCGGCATGGAGCAGACGGTGCAGGAGCTGACCCCGCGCGACACCTACACGGCGGCGATGATCGAATACGAAAGCCTGCAAAAGCTGGGCGAGGCGATTTACGACCAGAACATGGACACGGTCGTTATGATTCTGGACAGCATGGGCCGCCGACTGCATGAAAAGACCGGCATGGAGCAGGTGGACGCGCTGATGAACCTCGTCTACGACGTCAACGGTTCGCTGGCCAAGCCCCTGCGGGACAACAGCCAGGAGCAGCTTCGGCAGGCGATGATGATGTTCGCGGGCGGACTGGAAAGCGCCGCAGAGATGGTCTACAACGGGCGGGATAACACGCAGATGATCGACACGGCGCTGGAAACGGTGGAAACGTACATCCGGGATTATCTGGGTGTGCCCGAGGAGGGCGAGCGCTACGATCCCTTTGCCCATATGGATTACGGGAAGGGGAGCAAGCCGTCCGGCGCGCCGTCAGCCGAGGCGGCGAATGTCGAAAAGCCCAAGAGCCGGATGGAGACGGAATACGTCTACGACCCGCCGGAGGCGCTCAAGGCCAGCGGCTATCAGCCCGGCGCGCTGAATGAGCGCGGCGAGCGGCAGCGGCTTTCGGCCGACACGCGCGAGCGGCCGATGGGCGCGGTGCCCTACGGCGAGGTATACGGCCGGTATTACGCGGCGTATCTGTCGATGATCGAGGATGAAACGTTCCCGCAGGCGCTTCGGGAAGCGGCGCAGGCCTATATGAACGGATTATAACGGATGCAGGAGGAATAACAGGATGGTCAACGAAGCGGATGTGCGGCTGTTTGCCGACAAGTGCAAAGCGATTTTTGAGCAGGTGGGGCGCGATATCATCGGTCAGGAGGATATCGTGGAGCTGACGGTGATCGCGATGATCGCGGGCGGCAACGTGCTGCTGGAGGGCGTGCCGGGAATCGGCAAAACACGTCTGATCCGTTCGCTGGGTCGCGTGTTTTCCCTGCCCTTCTCCCGGATTCAGTTCACGCCGGATCTCATGCCCGCCGACATCACCGGCACCAACGTGCTGGAGAAGGACGAGAAGGGCAACGCGGTATACACGTTCCGCCCCGGCCCGATTTTCAGCCACATCGTGCTGGCGGACGAAATCAACCGCACCTCGCCCAAGACGCAGTCCGCGCTGCTGGAGGTCATGGAGGAGCGGCAGGTCACGGTGGACGGCGTGACCTATCCCCTCGCGCGCCCCTTCATGGTGCTGGCGACGCAGAACCCGATCGAGCAGGAGGGCACCTATGCCCTGCCGGAGGCGCAGGTGGATCGCTTCATGTTCAAGCTGCTGATGCGCTACCCGACGGTGGAGGAGATGAAGCAGATCGTTCTGATGACGCAGAAGACCATGGACGAGGTCGCAGACGGCGTGGTGGACGGTGAAACGCTGCTGCGCATGCGCGAGACCGCCAAGGAAATCCCCGTCACGGACGACATCATCAACTACACGATGCGTCTGGTTTCTTCGACGCAGCCCTCCTCGCCGGAGGGCGCGAGCCCGCGCGCCACGCAGGCGCTCATCACCTGCGCGAAGGTGCGCGCCATGGTATCCGGCCGCTTCAACGTCAGCCACGAGGACATCGACGCGCTGGCCTGCCCGGTGCTGCGCCACCGCGTGAAGCTCAGCTATGAGGCGATGGCCGAGCGCGTCACGCCGGACGAGGTCATCGCCAGGCTCGTGGACGACATGAAGAAAAAGCGCAGATAACGGCGCATTGCGGGAGGGAGAAGCATGCGGATACTGGACGGCGCGTTTCTTGACGCGCTGGAGACGCTGGACATCAATGTGCAGCAGATGAAGAGCGGCCATTACAGCGGCGCGCGCCGCTCCCGCGCCTATGGCTCCTCGCCGGAGTTTGCCGATTACCGCGAGTATGTGCCGGGCGACGACCTGCGGCGGATTGATTGGAACGCGGCCGCGCGGTTTGACAAATACCTGATTAAGCGGTTCATCGATGAAAAGCAGGGGCGCAACTGCGTCTATCTGGATACGTCCGCCTCCATGGGCTTTGAACCGGAGAAGGGCTTCGCGGCGCTGCGGATGGCCGCCGCGCTGGGCTATCTGTCGGTGTGCAACATGGACAGCGTGTCCTTCCGGCTGTTGTCCGGCACGCGCTGCACAGAGCTGTGCCCCCGAATCAGCGGGCGGGAATCGTTCCTGCGCGCGGGCGAGAAGCTCGACGCGCTGCAATTCGCGGGGGAGACCGACCTGTATGCGTGCATCCGAAACGATCCGAATCCCGGCGCGGACGACGGCGTGACGTTTATTCTCTCTGATCTGCTGACGGACAGCGACTGGCGGGCGGCGGTCGATCTGCTGCTAAGCCGCCGCCGCGAGGTGATGCTGATTCAGGTGCTCTCGCCGGCGGAGCTCGATCCCCAGCTGAGCGGAAGGCACACCTTCTGCGACGCGGAGGAGACGGGCGCGCGTGTGTCCCGCCTGACGATGGACGTTGACCGCGACACGCTCCGGGCATACCGGGAGACGGTGCGCCAGTTTCTGGCGGAGACCCGCCGCTTCTGCGCGTCGCGCGCGGTGCCCTATATGCTGATGCGCAGCGACGAGCGCGCGGAGGAAGCACTCAGGACGAAGGGCTGCATGGAGGAGCTGATCCGATGAGTTTTGTATATCCTGCGGGGCTGTGGGCGCTGCTGGCGCTGGGCGTGTTCGCCGCGGTGTGCCTGATTCGGCATCGCTCGGAGGTGACGCCCGTATCCAGCACGTACCTCTGGCGGCTGTCCGAACAGCGGCGCAAGAAAAAGGGCTATTGGCGCACGCTCAAGCGGTCGCTGTTTTTTGCGCTGCAATTTTTGGCGCTGACGCTTTCGGCGCTGCTGATCGCGCAGCCGATCATGCCCATGCCCGGCTCGGGCGTGAACGTGGCGGTGATTCTCGACGCTTCGGCGAGCATGCAGATGGCGGACGGGAGCGGACAGACGCGCTTTGCCCGCGCGGTGGCCGCGGCGGAGCGCGACATGGACAGGCTGCCGTGGGGCGCGAGCGTGACGGTGGTGCTGGCCGGGGACGAGGCGCGCGTTGCGGCGGATCACGTCAGCGGCGGCGCGGAGCTTCGCGCGGCGCTGGAGGGCGTTTCGTGCGGCTGGGGCGCGGGCGACGTGGCAGGCGCGGCGGCGCTGTGCCAGCAGATGCTCGACGAGGGCGGCATTTCGGACGTGCGGCTGTACACGGACGCGCCGTATGCGCAGGCGGAGGGGCTGGAGGTCATCTCTCTGCGCGGCGGGGACGAGTGGAACGTGAGCCTCGGCGCGCTGGAGACCAGCGGCTCCATCTACGGCACGGCGTTTGAAACCACGGTGCAGAGCTTTGGCCGAAGCGCGGATGTGAGCTTTGAGCTGATCGTTGACGGCAAGGCGCGCGGCGCGGAGGAAATCGAACTGCGCGTGAACGGGCAGAAGCAGACCGCGCAGACCGTATACTGCCCGGAGGGCGAGGCGCAAAGCGTGTCCCTGCTGCTGCGGCAGGTATATGATTTTACGGATGTGAGCGTGCGTGTCTGCGCGGAGGACGGCATGGCGCAGGATAACGCGGTGCAGCTCAGCCGTCAGGCGGCCTGCCCGGCGCGCGTGCTGCTGGTGGGCGAAAACCCGTATTTCTGGCAGAAGGCGCTGGAGGCCTTCCCGAGGGTGGAGCTGACGACGGCGGAAGACTGGCGCGACGCGACGCTCGAGGCATACGACGTCTATGCCTTTGACGGCTGCCTGCCGGAGAAGCTGCCGCAGGACGGCGCGGTCTGGCTGCTCAACCCGCCGCGTTCGCCGCGCGAGGTCGGCGTGGTGCTGGGCGAGCGGCTGATGGGCGCTTATGTGAAGGGCGCGCGGACGGATACAGAGCTGGGCGAACGGCTGACGCGCGGCCTCGTGCTGCGGGATGCGGCCGTCGCGCGGTTCAGGGAGATGACGGCGCAGGGCGGGCTGGAAAATGTTCTGCTGTGCGGCGAAATGCCCGTGATGGCCGCGGGAACCAACGCGAACGGCTGTTTGCAGGCGGTGCTGCCCTTTGACATTCAGGAGAGCAACCTGCCGCTGCTGCCGGATTTCGTCGTGCTGGTCAACAACATGCTGGAGGCGAGCGCGCCGACGCTTTTGGACGCGGAGACGGTGGATTGCGGAACGCGGGTCTATCCGCAGCCGCATCCGCTGTGCAGCAGGCTGTTTTTGCAGACGCCGGATATGCGGCTGGAAGCGCTCGACCCCGCACGGGCGGCAGACGGCGTTCGCGTGGACAGCCCCGGCAGCTATACGCTCATGCAGGAGGTGCGCGGGCAGCAGCAGGTGGTGCGTTTTGCGGCGCAGGTGCCGCAGGCGGAGAGGACGACGCAGACGCAGCCGGTCGATCAGCCGCTGACGCTGACGGCGGGCGGGCAGGCGGAGAGCGCCCCGGCGCATGCGCGCGTATTCTATCCGGCGCGCCTGATGGCCTTGGCGCTGCTGGCGCTGCTGCTGGCGGAATGGGGGATGTATCACCGTGAAAAGTATTGATCTGTTCTTTGCGCAGCCGTGGCTTCTGCTGCTGGCCGTTCCGGCCGCGGCGTTTGTGCTGCTGGCGCCGCGCCTGCTGCGCCGGGAAAAGGAAAAGAGTCGGACGGATCGCGCGGCGGCGATTCTGCGCGCGGCGGCTGTGGCGCTGCTGGCGGTCATCGCCGCGGGGCCGGGGGGAACGCGCTACCTGACCGAGCGGCAGACGGTGGTGCTGCTGGATCAATCGGCGAGCATGAAACCCGTGCGCGCACAAGCGGACGCATGGGCGGAGGAAGCGAAGCGGGACGAGAACACGACGGTTTTGCCGTTTGCCGCGCTGGATGAAGCGGGCGCAATCGCTTCGGACGGGACGGATATCGCGGCGGCCATCGACGAGGCGGCTTCGCGTTTTGCGGGGCCGGGCGGCAGAAGGATCATCCTGATTTCGGACGGCGTGCAGACGCAGGGCGACGCGCTGACTGCGGCAGAGAACGCGGCACAGGCGGGCGTTCGGCTCGACGCGGTGCAGATGAAGCCCGAGTTCCCCGCGCCGCAGGCGGAGCTGGCGGCGTTTGAGCTGCCCGCCGAGACGATGGAAGGGCGGCACATGGAGGCGGCGGTGACGGTGCTGGCGGACACGCAGGGCGAGGCCGCACTGCGCATCTGGGACGGCGAAACGCTGCTGCATGAACAGCGCGTGGCGCTGACGGCGGGCAGGCAGACGTTTGCCTGCGCCATCGAGGCCGGGGCGGTCGGCGCGCACACACTGCGCGCGGAAGTGGCGCTGCCGGGCGACACGATTGCGGAAAACGACAGCCTGACGGCGACGATGAACGTCAGCCGAGGGGAAAAGGTTCTGCTGGTGGACGGAACGGGCGCGCAGGCGCAGCAGCTTGAGCAGCTTCTCCGCGCGGAAGGCGTTCAGGTGGCCGTGACCGACCCGAAGAATGTGCCCGAAAGCGTCGATGCGCTGTGCGAATACGGCCTGACGGTGCTGATGAATGTGCATGCGGGCGACCTGCCGGAAGGCTGGGACGATGTGCAGCGGCAGGCGGTAGAAAACCACGGGCGGAGCGTGCTGACGACGGGCGGCGAAAACACGTACCTCTACGGCGGCATGAAGGATTCCGGCTACGAGGCGCTGCTTCCGATTCGGATGAGCGTGGAGGAAAAGGAGAGCGTCGATCCGGTGGGGCTGATGCTGGTCATCGACACGACGGATTCCATGACGCGCGAATCCATCGGCGTGCCGATCGACATGGCGAGGCGCGGCGCGATCAAGTGCGTGGACGCGCTCAACGGCAACGACTACGCGGGCGTCATCACGTTTTCAGACGACGCGCAGATGCTTGTGGAAATGACGGCGATGGGGGACAAGAAGCCGGTGCTGGACGCGATCAACAGCATCGAAACCGCTGACCCCAACAAGCTGACGCGATTTACCGGGGCGCTGCGTCTGGCCTGCGACACGCTCAAGGCGTTTGACGGCACAAAGCGCAAGCACGTGATGTTCATCACCGACGGCAGCCCGGCGGACGCGCAGGCGGGCTTTGAACAGATTGCCAAGGAGATGCGCGCAAACGGCATCACGCTCTCCACGATCGTCGTGGGGCGGCTGGTCAACGTGGTCAACATGCTGGAAAATCTCGCGTATATCGGCGGCGGCCGCTGCTATCTGGTGGAAAGCGGCCGGGACCTGTCGGATATCATGTCGGTGGATTCGGTGCTCTCGCAGGTGGAATACACGGTCAAAGCGCCGTTTAAGCCCGAGCGCGGCGCGTATGACGCGGCCTTTGCCGATGAAGAGGAGATCGTGCAGCTCTTTGGCTATGTGCGTGCGACGGCAAAGGGCGACGCAGATGTGATCCTCAAAACGCCGGAGGGGCGGCCCATCTACGCGGTGCGCAATGCCGGAGCGGGCAAGGCGGCGAGCTGGATGAGCGACCTGAGCGGCGAATGGTCGCGCACGTGGTACGCCAGCGAGCAGGGAAAGCGCATGATTCAGAAGATGATTCACGGCCTGCTGCCGCAGACGCTCTCGGCGGTTGACGAATCGAAGACGCAGACGCGCCCGAGCGAGTACGATCTGCTGGACAGGCCGGACGGCGGCGCGCTGCTGATGGAGATGTGCGCGCGAACGGGCGGCACGGTCTTCTCCTCGTGGGCGGATGCGCAGGCGGTGGAACTGCCGCCGGTGGCGCAGCCGATTGACCCGACGCTGCCGCTGTCCATGCTGGCGATGGCTTGCCTGCTGGCGGATATTCTGCTGCGCAGAACAAAGGCCATGCGGCGATAAAAGAATGGGGAAATAAAGAAAAAGCCGATGCTGCTCCCGCGTGGAGCGGCATCGGCTTTTTGCGGAGCGTTGTTTTTTCCTGTCTTATCGCAGCCCGGTCTGTTCGATATTGGAAAGTTTGGACAACACCATCACCGTTTCCGACATATCCGTTTCGTCCCAACCAAGTCCAGTGATTTTCGAGCCGTTAAAATACACGGGAAAACGGAACTCGATGCGCTTCACGATGCGTCCGTCGCTCCGACGCTCCGGGTAAATCTCCACGCGCTCGATGAAGCTGTTCATGAAGGTCTTTTTCTCCAGATCGGTGAACTGGTCGTACAGCTTGTCGAAGTAGAGCAGGAACTGATAGACGTTGTCGGTGGAAATCCGGCGCTGGCGGATGTTGTCCATGCGGGTCTGTACCTCGGCGATGCTGACCTCGATGGAAGCGATCTGGTCGTAGACCCTGTTCTGTCGCTCCTGCAGGTCCTGCGCCTTGCGGGTGTAATGCGGGTCGTCGAAATCGAGCGCGTCGATTTGCTCGCCCAGCCTGTCCTTGGTGCCCGTGAGCTGGCGGAGCTGCTTGCGCAGGGTCTCCATCTCCGTGTCGAGCTCGGCGGTGTCCAGCTTGCCGCCGATCTTCTCCCGGATGCCCTGCTCAAAGGCGGGGGTGTTGACCAGCTTGTGGATGATCTCCTCCACCGCGCCGTCGATGATTTCCTCGCCCCACTGGTGGTGGTAGTCACAGCGCTTGCCGTCCACATGCAGGCGGTGCTTGCAGGCGTAGTAGAAGTAGTCGCGGTAATAGGTTCCGTCGCCCTTCTTCTTGCGGTTCACGTTGCCGTACATGCCGCCGCCGCAGATGGGGCACTTGAGCAGCCCGGACAGGACGTGCTCGTGGTCAAGGCTGTGTGTCTTGAGCTGGCGCTTGTTGGTCTGCTGGCGCTGCTTCTGCGCGAGCTGCCAGTCCTCCTCGGAGATGATGGGCTCGTGGATGCCGTCGTAGAGCGTATAGTCCTTCTGCTTGACGATGTGGTACTGGTTGCGGGTGCCGGGGATTTTTTCGTTATGCCTGCGCCCGTAGGCCAGCTTGCCGCAGTACACGGGATTGTCAAGCACGCCGATGAGGAAGGAACCCGTGAAGGCTTCCTGCTTGTTGTTGTGGCGGCAGATCTTGCTGTATCCGTGCTCGTTGAGCCAGTTGGCGATTCTGGCGGTGCCCATGGTGGTGTGGATGTACTTGTCATAGATGATGCGGATGACCTCGGCCTCTTCCTCGGCAATCTGCAGCTGCCCGTCCACGAGCTTGTAGCCGTAGGGGGCAAAGCCACCGTTCCACTTGCCCTCGCGTGCCTTCTGCCTGCGGCCCTCCATCGTCTGGACAAGGATATTCTCGCGCTCGATTTCGGCGACAGCGGAGAGAACGGAAATCATCAGCTTGCCGCTGTCCTTGGAGGAGTCGATGCCGTCCTCCACGCAGATGAGGTTGACGCCGAAGTCCTGCATCCGTTGCAGGGAGGTCAGCACGTCCGCGGCGTTGCGGCCGAAGCGGGAGAGCTTGAACACCAGCACGAAGGAGACGCCGTCCTTGCCGGATTCGATGTCCCGCAGCATGCGAAGAAACTCCGGGCGGCCCTCGATGTTCTTGCCGGACTTGCCCTCGTCGCAGTATTCCCCGGCGACGAGCATGTTCTGGAACTCCGCGTACTTGCGTAGCTTGTCCTTCTGCGCATCCAGGCTGTAGCCGTCCACCTGCATGGAGGCGGAGACGCGGGTATAGATGTAGCATTTCATTCGCTTCATGGCTTTTCCTCCTGCGGTCCAGCCTTTGCCGCGTCGGCGTGTTCCTCAAGCTCAAGGAGGAACCTGTCGTAGTCGGACAGGAACTCGCGGTCCTGAATGACGCGGTACTTCTCAAATTCGGTTTCTGCGTGCAGCCGGGCGATTTCTGCAGACACCCTACCCGCATCCCTGAGAAGACCGTATTCGAACATTTCAATGAAGCGGTTCAGGCGGGTTTCCCAGTCCTGCATGGTCAGCGGGATGTGGCGCTGGGCCATGTTCTCGGCGAAGTCCAGATAGGAGGTGACCATGCGGTTCAGCTGCCCAAGCTCGTCCTCGGTGAGGTAGTTCTTGGCGATGGACACGTCGGACTTTTTGATCTTGCCGTCCGGCGCGTCCTGCCAGGTGGTCAGACCCATGTGATCCTTCGTGTGGTCGGCGCGCTCCATGATGAGCTCGGCGGCGGTGTGCCCGTGCACGGCGAAGTGCATCTTGTTCTGCACCGTGGCATAGAAGCGTTTGGTGGCGGCAGAGGTACGATCATAGTCAATGGCGGTGGCGTACAGGTCGGTGATCTTCTGATAGAACTTGCGCTCGCTGGCGCGGATCTCCCGGATGCGCTCCAGCTGTTCCTCAAAGTATTTGTCGGTCAGATAGGTGCCCTGCTTGAGCCGTTCGTCGTCCATGACCCAGCCGCGAATGGTGTACTGCGTTGCGATCTGATTGACCCATTTGCGGAACTGAACGGCGCGCTCGGAATTGACCTTGAAGCCGACCGCAATGATCATTTGAAGCGCGTAATGGTTGGTGGAATAGCTTTTGCCGTCTGTGGCAGTTATCCGAAATTTTCGGATAACTGAATCCTCTGACAGCTCGGAATCATCGAAGATTTTCTTGATGTGATAATTGATCGTTTTGACACTCACATCATACAGCTGCGCCATCGTCTTTTGCGTCAGCCAGATGTTTTCGTCCTCGTAGCGTATTTCGATGCTGCCCTGCGGGTCGCCCGTGGAGGCGACATAGGTCAGCACCTCCGCCGCGCTGGAACGGATGGGCGCGGGCGTCTGCTTTTCTCTGGACATGGGAATTCCTCCTCGTGCGGTTTATGGAAGCCTTCCCCGGCCCGATTGGATACGAGCCGGTGAAGGAAGGTGGTTCAGGCGCAGATGATTTCGGTCATCACGTTGTGCTCCGCTTCGGCGCGCGCCAGATTCATGAGCCCGACCCACTTTATGGGATCTTCAGCCTTCAGGGCTTCGGTGATGCCCCAGCTTTGGGCATATCCCTTCATGAGAACATCGAAACGCTCGCTGGCCTGCTCATCGACAGTGTGCAGATAGGCATTCAGTGCTCCCGTGAGCAGAAGCCTTTGGAAATGCCCCGGATGGTTCGATTCCAGGTGCCGGAGGTGCAGCCGGCCCCATTTGCCGATGGGCTGCTGCTCCGGAAGCTCCAGATCCGGAAAGTAATAATCGCCGTGAAGGGTGTAGCTCAGGCCGTTGTGCTCGTCGGTGATATGTTGGGGCAGCGCGCGGCTCTTGGAAGCAGGATGATTCTGAAGCATGGTGCACCTCCTGTCAATCGTGCAGTAACTGTTCGTGTATTTTGTCCCAACTGCATTTTATTACGCAGCCATATCATTTGTCAATGGCTCTTCTGAATTTGTTTGAGATGATGGATTGGATAAACTGTCCCAACTCGTTTTGCTGTCAGCGGGAAGAACGGGAAACTCCACCTTCCCGCTGTACTTTTCGATCATTTCGGCAAGAAAGCCGACGCACCGCTCAAAGGCGGCGTTCTGTTCAGGCGTTCTTTTGAGCAAAGCCATGATTCCTCCAATAAAGGGTTGATCGGTGGTGGGTGCATAGACCACATGAAGATGATAGTGCCATACGTCGTAGCCAAGGGCCTTGCTCATGCCCTGGTTGCGTTCGTCAGCGTGCATGACGGCGGAGAGGATGTATTGCTCGCCGCCGACAATATCGACGGCAGCCCGGTATGCCTCTGCGTAGAACGCCTGTGCAAACTCGTAGCCGCCGTGATTGTGGAAATACGCGGAGTTGACATCGAAAACCAGCTCGCCATAATGGACGGCGTCCTGCTTGAGACCCCGGGTAGAGATGGTGCCGTCCTGCTCCATCTGCCAGAACATCTCCTGATAGCTGCCGAAAGGCTCCTTGAAGTGGATGTTCAGATGACTGCGTTTGGGGACAATATCCTCGTTCCTGTAGCAGGCTTTCTGACGCTCATTGTGGGCTTCAGCGTCGGCGATATTGCTTTCGGTTCGGGGCTGGTTGCGGACGGTGGTGCGATCCACGCCATCGTTTCTTGCCATGGAAGCACCTCCTTTCTTTCGTGGGTGTGATGATGGTTCGTTTGGGGCACGGGGTGACGGGGGCGCGGCACTTTCTGCGAAAGTGTAACTACCCACTATGACACTTTCTGTCTTCCTGCGGAATCCAGCAAAGTGCCGTGGGCCAGAGCGCTCCGCCTCTGGACTTCGGGCAGGGGCGCTGCCCTCTGCACACCCGGCAGGCGCTGCCGCCCTGCCCCCCGGCTCAAAGACAGGAAGCCATGCTTTTGACGGCATGGCTTCCTGCTTTGCGGGGTTGGTGCACGGTGGTGCGTTCTGGTGCCAAAGGTATCGCGCGATACGAAGCTGGAGATGGAATTGTAGTGCGTATGAGCACCAAAGAGCATCAGCAGCCGAAGCTGTCCAGCGCGTCGTCGAGATCCTCTTCGTCCGGCTCATCACTTCGGATGGAAGAAGAAGCTGTCGGAGGGGCGACCCTGTTCAACACTTGCAGAAGATCGCCAAGCTGAACGGGTGCAGTCGCCAGCTCCTCCCGGACGATGGAGCGGATCGTCTCCCGCAGACTTTCATCTGCGGTTGCCTTACCATAATAGGCATTGACCGCCGGAACGATCAGCGCACTATAGGACAGGCCGCGCTCCGCGTGAAGCTGACGCAGCAGCGCAGCGGCTTGCCTACTGGCAGGTTTGTCCAGATCAAGCCGGAGGGTGGTGCGGAATATCTGTCTCATCCGGCAGCTCCCTCACGCCTGAGACGCCGGTCCGCGAGATATTCGTAGCCTTCGGCATTGGCGTGGATGTTGTCGATGATGGTTACGCGGTCGCGGTCATACTCACCGAAGTGTCGCAGCAGGCATCCGCCGCCGCCCACGATCCACAGGCGCATGGTCTGCGGATCGTACTCGTGCTCGCGCAGCCTGCGCATGATCTCGGCGGCATAACCGGCAGCGACCTCGCGGATGGTCTCCACATAGTCGCGCCCGATGTCCGCGTCGCCGTTTCGGAGCACCTC